>Ga0070682_100000149_pt1 | contig 55271 bp, 38 predicted proteins | sample KBSC63LmetaG_FD_64668 | JGI IMG/M metagenome (GOLD analysis project Ga0070682, IMG submission 64668) | Corn rhizosphere microbial communities from Kellogg Biological Station, Michigan, USA - KBS C6-3L metaG | ecosystem: Host-associated > Plants > Roots > Rhizosphere | place: USA: Michigan...
GCCCGCGTAGCTCAGTGGATTAGAGCGTTCGCCTCCGGAGCGAAAGGTCGCAGGTTCGACCCCTGCCGCGGGTACCAATCAACGCAGTTTCAGCCCGCGATAAATCAAGTAACCCAGACAGGCGCCGAATGTATTCAGCAGCACATCGTCAATGTCCGTGGCGCGCGGGTTCCCCACAAACCGCAACCCAAACTGCAACGTTTCGATCGTCAGTGACATACAAAGGGCCAGCAGCAGCACGCGCTTGAGCGAACGAAAGCGCGCGTCCACGAAGGGGAGCAGAAACCCCAGCGGCATGAAGAGCGCTACGTTTCCGAAGACGGTTCTATAACAAAACGCTCTAACGCTGCGATGAATCCTAGAAGTGAGTTGGAAGCATCTGATGGAAGCCACCAGCGGAACGAGATTGATGTGATTTGGATCGGCGCTGCGAATACGTGAGAGATGCGTGGGAACGATGGTCAGGGCTGCGACTATCGCGAGGTACACCACAAAGGTCGCCACCAACAGTCGTCTTTTGAGAAGAGTAGTCAGAAGTTACAGAGCGGGGGCAAGCCCGCTTTCCTGACTTGAGAGATTATTCAACTAGACAGGATTCCGCAACTCGCAAGCGATTCAGTCGATGAAAACCTGCGATCAAAAAACCGGACCCAACTATCGCTCGGCTCAAGCTCAGGATCAGATACAACTCTGATCGGCTCGAGGGTCAGGAAGGAGGGGCGCGCCCCCGCTCTTTCGAACCTGAACTTATTTCAGCCGTGTCGCCGGATCGCCAAACAGAATCCAGGTTCGCCTGACATCCGCATCATTGGTAAACGATTTCGCCAACCGGGCTGCTTCGCCCAGGGTTATCTCCGGAGTTCCAAACAGCAAGCGGTAAAACTCCTCACCGATTGCGTTCTGCCCCGAAGGCTCAGTCAACCCTGTAGAGGCCCACACGGCCACCGCGCCAGCTTGTGATTTCAACAGCGCCTCAGACAAGCTCTCGTTGTAAGCGTCGTGGAAGTAGCCGTTAAAGCAGGTCATCATGGTGAAGACCGAGAGCCGATTGGTATTGGTTAACGACGGCGCGTCCGTGCTCGACAACAAGCCCGCGCCGCTCCAAATGCCGTTCGATCCATGTCCGAAGTAATTTGCCAAACGCGGACCCTGATTGAGGCCGGCGATGACCTGACTATGCGCGGTCAGATCGTCAGTGGCAGAGCGATTGATAAGCTGCACCGGTTGCCCGTTGGGCATCACGTTCTTCATCGCGTTGTTCGTCGCTTCAAACCTGGTATCGGCGACAAGCAATGCGCCGCGTGACGGGTCAACCGCACTATTCTCGTAGCTGACGATCTTCGTGACCAGCTGAACGGCTTCGGCGAAGGTTCGCACCGGCAAGCGGCCGATCGCGAGATCCGCGATGCCGTCGCGATTAAAGTCGGCGAGCCAATCGTCGCTGGCCGTTTCGGTAAGCGCAGTGTCGACCAGTTTTGTCGGCACCAGGTCGTTGAATCCCTGGCCCAGGTAGTTCTTCGGATCGTAGCTCGCGTCACCGGCAAACAGCACGAAATGCGGCTGGCGCTTCCAACTTTTCACGGCCCGCTGCAGGAAGTCGCGCAACGCTTGCGGCGAATGTTTGCCGAAGCTGAATTCGTCGTAGACGTCTTCAACGTCAACTAAAGCGACGATCATTCCCTGATTACGCCGCAGCTGGGCCAGTGGCTCAAACGCGGGCAGCAACTCCGCTGTCGTTATCAACACATAATCCGCGCCGGCCTTTTGCGTCCACAATGCAGACGGCACATTCGCGCGCAGCCCATCAACCTGCCGTGCCTGACCACCGGCAATCGCGAGCAGCCTTCGCGGGTTTAACGCAGACGCTTGTTTCGCGTCGACGAGTGCCGCATAGCCACCCGCATCAGGCGACACCGACGCTTTTAGCTCAAACGGCGCGGACGCGTCGCTGATATCCAGGACACGGATATTGGGGTTAGTGAAGCCACTGATACGGCGCGTGTCGCGACTGTTAACGCTAAACGAAAGCATATTGTCAGTCGCCACCAGCTTGCGGTTATAAGTCAGTCGCAGGGCGTCGATCAGACTGACATCCGAAGCGCCACCCATGGACGTCAGCTCGATGGTATTGTCACCTTCATGAAGCGCAGCCGCGGGAACTAAAAAATTCGCTGCCGGATGATCGGTGTTGGCGAAATTGAGCGTGCCGAGGTGAGTGCCATTGAAAACAATCTCCACCAGGTGGCTTTCATTCGTGACACCTTGCAGAACGACCTCCAACTGCGCGGGGCTGCCGGCAAGATTACTCGCCGGCATAGTTGCGCTAACCGGATCGCTGCTCACAATTTGGCCGAAGAAGTTTTCGCCGTCGCCGTTTCGCAATCCGGAGAAGTAAATCATTCGCTCCTTGCGCTCTACCGTGTAGTCAAAACTCTGCGGACCCGATGGTCCCGCAGGATTTGGATTACCGGTAGCGGAGCTGATTCGAGCGCCACTTCCGCGTCCGTTGACGAGGTAATAGGTCTGCACCGCGGTAGTGGGCGAATCCAAACCTTCGCCGTAAAACTCCAGATAGTCGGTGGTAGTGAAACTGTTTCCGCCGTTTGAGAGACTGATGGCGACTTCGCGTCCGTTGCGGTAAAGCTGCAATTGCCTCGTGTCCTGGACGGTGAAGCCGGCGGCTGAGAGTTCAGCCTGGCTAACGCGATACCAACCCGCGCTGCTTACGGCGAGTTTCACACCGGCCATGCCTGCCAGGTCGTGCTGTATGTCAGACGGATCGGCAAACATCGCAGCGTCGTTAGTCCCCTTCTCCGAATGCGCGGTAACGCTGGGCCAGCCATCAATCTGAACAGCGTTGGGCGCGGACCGGCGCGATACTTCGCTCATTAGCTCAGCGCGCAGCTCGCGCCCGCGCGGCTTCTGGTAAGAAACTTCAGGAACGATCGGCCCATGAAGTGTACGTGTGCCGTTGAGATCAATATCCTCGAGCCAATACATGACGGCTGACTGCCGCACGTTGACCGCAGTCGCCGGTGCGCCGTCGGCCGTCGTCTCGTCATACCAGGTGTAATTCGAGCCGGCGCCCAGCTTCGTTTGCCGCCCGGCGACGAGAGCGGACCCTGCGACCAAAGACGGCGTGATAGCGACGCGCTTGCCGTCCTGCTCGCGGTAGATCTGGTACCCAAGGTTGCGCGCCTCATAACCCGACTGCCATTGCAGCATCACCTCGCCGTTGTTTTTGAAAGCCCTGAAACTTGTCAGCTTTACCGCTGTAGGCGCGGCTGGTTCAGCGATAGTCCAGTCGGAGAAACTGGAGACACCTGTCACTGTGAAGACGTTCGTTGCAGTATCGACGCTGTGTTCGACGTCAACCGGGAAGTGTGTAGCATTCCCGCTTTCAACGACGACGACCTGATAGTCAGCTTCATTCCCGTTTACATCAGTGTCGAGATAATGAAACGACAAATCGGCAGTGAGTGTGCCGGCCCTGGCAAGTGTCCAATACTCATTCAAAGACTTGCTGGTATCGAGCGCGGTTTGCACTGCGTGGTTTGTCGTCACCGTAAGATCCCCGCCGCCTATTGCATTCGCAAGAGCTAGCGGTGTGTAGCCTGCTGCATGACCGGCGACCGCATTAACACCCATCGGAAACGTGAAAGCCGCTGTTACGGCAGTCTTCTTTAAAATTCCCGAGACATAACTGCTGGCTGAACCACTGCTCACGGTCGCTGCGCTGCCGAGCGTCAGCGTGTTCGCGCCGGTCGTGATAATGCCGTTGGTTAGCGTCAGCGCGCCGTTCAATGTCAGGTCTCTTGAAAGCGAAATCCCATTCGCGTTGTTTACTGTAAGGTTGGCGTTCGAGTTAAACGTGAGAGTGCCGGTGCCGGAAATCATTTGACCGTTCGTACCGGAAAGCGCAATCGATGCCGCAGCTGTTGGATTGAAATCGAGGATTTGGCCCGCACCTACAAAGATATTTCCCTTGATTGTGATATTCGTCAGTTGAAGGTGCGCCACTCCTGATGCGACCGTTAAATTATCTACAATAAAAGCGTTGGCACCGGCTGAAGTTTGCGAGAAAGTCGCTGCGTTAATTTCCAAATTCGCATAAGTGCGCCCAGACAAAGATGGAGCGGTGTTCTGTTGGAAACTAAACAGGCTACCCGGTTGAAAAACAACTACCGAGTTTGGCTGACTTGCTCCAAAGGGATCGCTACCACCTTGCGAAACGTAGGTGGATCCATTCGCGAACACAATCGAATTAAGACTTGTCGTTCCAAAGCTGTTTCCCGTAAAGGTCGGGCCGGCGGTGAAGGTACTGCCAGTCTGGAAAGTAATGCCGCTGGCGTCATTGGCCAACAACCGATGTGCAGCTCCATTAAGCGTCATGGACCCGGCTACGGTACCCAGGGCACCGGCGCTCAGCGAAATGGTTAGCGCACTTGCGCCGCTGACATTTAACTGTGAGCCACTTGCGACAGATAAGTCTGGATCGGTTGCAGCGCCGGCAATGGTTAGCGAATTTGCAGCCGCCGTCTGGAGAGTCAGAAGGGTGGTATTTAGAACTTTCAATTGGCCGATCGTTTGAGCTGGAACATTCGTAACTGCCAGCGTGCCACCGCTGTCAAACTGAAGAGTATCCGTGACCGCGGGCGTGGTACGGACAGGAGACCAGTTCGCTGCGACTTGCCAATCGCCTGAGCCGCCCACCCAGCTGTAGGTTGCGGTCGTCACGTTAAATGACGCGCTCGTCCCGGCTGATAGAGCATCCCCGGATGTGCGCGTTGCTGTTATTGTCGCCCCGGTTCCCGGCGAGGATAGCGTAACGCCGGTAACCACTACCGAATTTGTAGCGGGCGAAATCGTTCCGCTCGTAGTCCCGCCGATGGTGCCTGCGTTTCCGTTTGTCGTCAGACTAAATCCCGTACTTGCCGTGACGTTTTGCGGGACGTTGCTTCCATCTTGAGATTGGACGGTTACACTAAAACCACTTCCCGCAGTTGGCGACGCCGGCGAAATGTTTGTGATTGCGAGTTTGGTTGGTGTTCCGCCAACCGCAGCCGTCGAACCACTTAGTTGCACATTCACAACACTCGATGCCGTATCAAAGCCACCGGTTCCACCCGTGGCTGTCGCAGCGTAGCCGTAAAGTCGGAACGTGGTGGCCGTAGTGAGATTGGTCAAGCCTGAAATGTTAATTGTGTTTCCGGTAGTTATCCCCACCGGCATGCCAGTGACAGAACCGAGGTCTGTCGCAAAACTATCTGCCGACGATCGCAAGGTAACGCTGGCCGGTCCCGTAGCCGAATGATCCCAACTGAAGACGAAGGAAGTGGGCGTAACCGAAAACCCTGGGGAGGGCGTGACAATAAACTGGATGTAATTGTTACCGGCAATCGCTTCAGACAAAGTGTTACCAGCGACAGTGTTTCCCGTATCAAACCACCCACTCCCACCGAAACGATTGGCGTTCGCTGCTGCAGTCAACCCCGCGCCAAATGTTAAGTTCGCGCCCGACAGATTGGGGTCATTTGCAGCGCTGGGCTCGGTCGTCTCAGTTCCGGTGTTACCAAAGGTGTTCCAGCTCAGCAATACGACGTTGGGTGCGAGCGGTAGGATGAGCTTCGCCTGACCGATTGTCGCGACCGGCACAGCCGCAGCGGTCGATACTGGAGCCGCAAATATGTTCACAACGCTTGCCGGCGAACGAGAGCGCAACGCTGACGCATGTCCGCGACCTGTTATGAAGGTCAAAAGGCCAAGCGCAGCGATGGCGATGACCAGTAAGGTGATCGGCGCACAATATCTGTTAGATTTCCTGGTGCCATTTGGAAAACCAGGAGTCGAGCTTTCATAAGATTGTCGCCGGCTTTCGCGGTTGTGAGTGGGGCGCATTATTGTTTCCTCTGAAAAGTTAGTAAATGCTGGTCGTGAACGTGTCTAAGGAACAAACAGTCGAATTGCCGGGTCTGCGCCTGCCGGTGCGCGTAGGAGATTTACCGCGCACCAGACCAGCGAAGGCAGTGGCCCAGTCACACAAACTCAAAACTCAAGACTTCCTTAAGGCCGGCACTTGCCGCTCGGCGGGTTACAACCAAGCGGCGAGCAACGCAAAATAGTCGGGCTGCAAGGCTGGCCCGCGGCGATACAGGTCGCCGCCTGCGCGGCAGTCGGCGCGACAATCGACGTTACGACCGGTACGGCCGCCGCGATCCCTAAGGTGCGAACCATCTGACGGCGCGTCAGCGCACTCAGCGGCACTCGACCTAAAAGTGATGTTTCAAGGAGTTCAAATTTGTAGAGTTGATCGAGGGCGAATAGGACTAACTCTTCGGAGAAAGCGTCATCATGTTCGGCCGCGAGCTTGCGCGCTATGTCAGCTGTAGTCGAGGCACCATCGCAGGCGCGCCACACCAGCGCCGCCGTTTGATTTAGATAATGAGCCCGATCGTTTCGGCGATCGTAGACCAAAACTTCGTCGGGTAAATCGTGGACGATCAGATCGTGTAGGCGTTGACGTGCAAGGCTGGGCAAACTTGTTCGCTTCATATCATCTCCAATGATTAGGACGGCAGAACAAGCGGCGGGTGGACGAAATTACGTAACTCCGGCGGCGGATACGGAAACGATCTAGCGGCATTGTATCGGATGGAACCACGCCTTCGTTCACGCTCCGCGGAGCAGGCGATTTTCAAGCGATACAAGAAATCTTTTGCGCCTGGCTGACTGCGTTGGCACACGTGTACGAAAATGGTAGGCTCCCACTCGATGGCTGCTGATTCGAACAAGGTGGGTGAGACGGCGCGCACGATTCTGATCGTCGACGACTTCGACGACACGCGTCTCCTCCTGCGCACCTGGTTACAGAAGAAAAACTTCCGCGTTGTTGAAGCTGAAAACGGTTACCGCGCAATCGCCGCGGCGGAAAAAATTAAGCCCGATTTGATCATCATGGACGTGGAGATGCCCGAGCTCGATGGTCTGGAAGCGACCCGCCGGATTCGCAAGCTGAGCGGATTCGCCAAAGTGCCCATCGTGGCTGTCTCTGCGTATGGCGCGGACCAGTATCGCGAATTAGCGCTGGCTGCCGGCTGCAACGAATACGTTTCGACTCCCTTTGAACCCGATGAACTTGAACGTTTGATTCGCGGGTTGATTTGAGACTCTGGAGTGCGGTGCCTGTCACCGCTTTTTCCAGCTGCGACCTGTCGCAGCCGGAAGTCGGGTCGATTCTCAAGTGAGAGCACGGCGACAGGTCGCCGCGAATGCAAAGCGGTGACGGGTCACCGCTGTCCAAAAAAGCATGCGTCTACCACAACTAGCCCCACTATTTATCCTGCTATGCGCAGTCTCCACTTTTGCGCAGGAAACCAAATGCACATTGAAGCTTGCCGAGTTGCCAAAGGCGCCGGAGTTGTTCGGGTTCCGCATGGGCATGACGCGCGACGACGTGAAAGCCCGCGTACCGCGGGTTGAATTTGGAAGAGTGAATGAGTTTGGCGTGTCGAAGGCGAGTATTAGTCCTGACTTTGATCCGCAGATGGACAAGACGAGCCTGAGTGGAGTCAGAACGATTTCGTTCGACTTCCTGGATGGCCGCCTGATGTCTCTGTGGCTGGGATACGACGGAACGTTCAAGTGGCATACGGTAGATGAGTTTGTTAAGGGCATCTCGCCCGCACTGCACTTACCCGATGCGTGGCAGCCATGGAAGACGCGCGGACAACAGTTAACTTGTGCCGACTTTCAGATGACGGTCGGGATTGTTTCTGAAGGTCCAAGCTTTCACATCATCGACCAGCCTGCGGAAGAAACAATCGCGACCCGCCGGCAGGAGTTGGAAGACAAGAACGCGGCTGAGGAAACAACGGAAACTGTCGAGGTGATTGGCAACCGGAAAGACAAAACGTATCAACCCGCCGGATGTGCGACGGTGATTAAGCCACCGGATCGCGTTGTGTTTAATTCAAAGGAAGACGCTGAAAAGGCCGGGTACAAGGAAGCGCGGTGTTCTAAAAACTAATCGAAAGTCGGGGGGTGTCTTAACGTTGCGTTGGCAATAACGGGGCAGTAGCCCGACCGTCAGGGAGGGCTTTTTCTAAACCGTGCTAGCCCTCCCTAAACGGTCGGGCTACTGCCCCGGCCGGCGCGCAATCGACTTTGGACGTTGGACTTTGCACCTCTTTTCAACCTCGAAAGGAAACTAAATGCTGAAAGAATTTCGCGATTTCATCGCCCGCGGAAACGTGCTTGACCTCGCTGTGGCCGTCATCATCGGTGCAGCTTTTGGCAAGATCGTCGCGTCTCTGGTTGAAGGAATCATCATGCCGCCCATTGGTTTGATACTGGGCGGCGTCGATTTCTCCAACCTCTTCATCGACATCTCGGGCAAGAATCCCGCGTCGCTTGCCGATGCGCAACTGCGCGGCCTGCCGGTGATTGCGTATGGCGCGTTCATTAACGACCTGGTCACGTTTCTGATCATCGCCTTTGTAGTATTCCTGATAGTTAAGGTAGTTAATCGCAACAAGCGCGTGGAAGAAGTCGAGCTGACGAAGGACTGCCCCTTTTGTCGTTCGAAGCTGCCGATGGAGGCGACGCGATGCTCCGGCTGCACTTCTGAAGTTCCGGCGGCAGCGTAAAAGACATCAACTAAAGTTCGTCGTCGCGGCAGCGACGCAGAGAAGGTGGCTAGACATGAAACGTCTGGATCAAAGCCAACCCCCACATCCTGCGCGATGAAGGTTGGACTGTTGAATTATGCGCGAGTGTCCTCGTTGCGAAACCTGTTATGACGATGAGGTAGTCGTCTGTCCTGACGACGCTGCCGGCACGAAACACACACTGCCCGGCCCACCGTTGTTGTCCTCCCGTTACCTGCTTAAGAAACGCCTCGGCCGCGGCGCGATGGGCCAGGTCTACCTCGCCCGCGATGAAAATCTTGTCACTCGCCAGGTGGCTATCAAAACCGTTCGCCCCGACATACTCAGTGACGAGATGTTGCAGGAGGGCGAAGCTATCGCCCGGTTTGAACGCGAGGCTCGCGCCGCCGCTTCCATTCGACACCCTAACGTCGTTGACGTTACCGACTTCGGCAAGAGCCCCGAAGGCGTGTTCTTCCTGGTCATGGAATACGTCAACGGCGAAAGTTTGTACCAACTGCTTCGTCGCGAAGGCACGCTTGATATTCAACGCACCATCACGATTCTCGGCCAGGTGGTTGCCGGAGTCGACGCTGCGCACGATGCGGGCATACTGCATCGCGATCTAAAACCGGCAAACATTTTCATCATGCAGCGCGTGCGCCGCACCGGCTCGTCCGCTCACGACGGCTTCGTCAAAGTGGGCGACTTCGGGCTCGCCAAGATCATTCACGCCGACCGCAGCGAAATGAATAGCGGCGCCGGGCCGGAATCGCGGGGCATCATCGGCACGCCCGAATACATGGCGCCGGAACAGATGCAGCCGGGGGCGCAACTCGACGCGCGTTCAGACATTTATGCGCTCGCCGCAATTGCGTATCACATGTTGGGTGGACGGGCTCCGTTTATCGGTGACCTGCCGCAGCTCGTGGCTCAGAAAATCATGCAGGATCCGCCTTCCCTGCTCACCTTGCGCTCGGACATTTCACCCGAAGTGGATCGCGTGGTGTTACAAGCGCTGGCGCGAGACCCGAACGCGCGACCTGCCAATGCCGGCGAGTGGTTCGACATGCTTGAAGCCGCCGCGGGCAAGCAAACGGAGGTACAGCGTCCCAGCGATTCGCGCCTGGTAGTGATGGCGCCGCACGGTTCGGAGGTTTACGTAGACGACGAACGTCATGGCAGCATCGGCCGTTCAGGTCGCGTGATTCTTAACTCGATTCCGCCGGGCCAACACGTGTTGCGCGTGGCTCGCAGTGGTGAAGTTGACGACGAGCGCGTAATCGAGATTAGGCCTGACGGCATCGAGCAAATTATCCAGGCGCAATTCAAGAGCGGACCGGCGAGCCAGCCACTGTCGCCCTCGCGCGGCGGCAGTCTCGATAGTCGCGCAGGTGCAGCCGTCACGCCTCGTGTGGTGGCCTGCGTTAGTTGTGGCTCACGCTTCGCTGAGGGCATCAAGTTTTGCGGCCGCTGCGGCAATGCGAGATTCATTTTTGTTACTGACGACGGGACGGATGCTCAGCCCGTCCAGTCAGTTGAACCCGTCTCCCCGTCCGGACCGTCCAACTGTCCACGCTGTAAGCGCGAGTATCCTGCGGGCATACGCTTCTGCGGAAAATGCGGCATTCCGATCGGCACGCAATCATTACGTTGGAGCCAACCCCGGCCGGTTGAAGTCGTGTGTCGTTCCTGCGGCAGCAGTTATTCAGGTGGAACGAAATTTTGTGGGCGGTGCGGCAAGTCGATTACTAGCTGACGTGCTCAAGCTGACTTGCTGCGTCAATCCAATTAAGTGGGTCGACTAATTCAGAACCGGGAGCGGTAGCGACCGGGTCAGGTCGCGTTGCCATTCACCCGGCGCCTAATTAGAGAGTTTGGCGCGTTAACTGTCGACCCCGACTCCGCGAGTTAGGCGAGTCGACCCCGCTACCGCTCCCGGTTCTGAATTAGCCGACCCACGATACTGAGCCGCCTGTACCACGCTAGCAGCCAAACACAAATTCAGAACCGCGAGCGGTCGCGACCGGGTCACGTCGCGTCGTCATTCACGGTTGAATTGAGTTTTGGCGCGTCAATAAATAGCACTGATCTTGTGCGGTTAGGCGTGTCGACCCGGTCGCTACCGCTCCCGGTTCTGAATTAGCCGACCCACTATACTGAGCCGCCTGTACCGCGCGAGCAGCCAAACACAAATTCAGAACCGGGATCGGTAGCGACCGGGTCAGGTGGCATTGCCATTCACGGTTGAATTGAGTTTGGCGCGTCAAATAAATAGCACTGATCTTGTTCGGTTAGCCGGGCCGACCCGGTCGCTACCGCTCCCGGTTCTGAATTAGCCGACCCACATCACTGCCGCTATTGAGCAAACAAACCTTTGAAGAGTCGACACTTTAACACCGAAAGCGCTTGAGCCTCATTCGCGTTTCCTTATAATGGACCCGCATTGCAAAACCGCGGTTCGTGATGACCCCGGCGCACCCCCACAATTATGAAAAGTTGCCCCAACTGCAATCGTACCTACACCGACGCTTCCTTGAATTTTTGTCTTGAAGACGGCACGCCGCTCGTGAATGCGCCGGCGCCGGGTCTCGATCCAAACGCAACCATCCGCTACGATCCGCGCGACACGAAAGCGCCGCCTAACCAAGTCCCGTATAAGGCACCTCCACCCAGCTATCAACCGATGCCGCCGGTTCATCAACCGGGCTCGAGCTTTGGCCAACAGTCGTCTTCCCCGTTGCCCCGCGCCGGCGTGCCCGCAAAGAAATCAAATCTCGTCTGGTGGGTCCTGGGAGGAGCGGTGGTTGCCGGTGTGATAGTGGTGGGCGTCGCCGTCATGATCCTGGCGCTCGCGAGTATGGGTTCAAACTCGAATGCGAACGTTAACCGCGCAAATACCAATGCGCGCACCGTCAATCGCAATACCAACCTTAACGCAAACACAAATGCCAGTTTGCCGACATCGCTCACTGACGATTTTTCCACCGCGAAGTGGGGCACCGGGAAATATGACTTCGGCGAAATCTGGTATGCCGACGACCAGTATCACATGCGTGCGAAAGAGAAAACGTATCTAGTGATGTACGCGCCGGCCGATTACAAAACTGGCAACGCCACTGTACGCGTGACGGCGCGCAGTGTTGAGGGCACGCCGACCCAGTCAGGCTTTGGACTGATCGTCCATGGTGAACGATCGGCCAGCAATCAGCTCGAGGACTATGCGCTTTTGATCAACGTCGGCGACGAGCCAAAGTACGAGATCATAAAGCACAAGAATGGCGTGCAGTCCGCTATCGTTCCCTGGACTAAGTCAAACATTATTCGCAACGGTACCAACCCAAACCAGCTCGAGGTGCGCGCACGCGGCTCAGATTTAATGTTTTATATCAACGGGCAATACGTGGATCGCATTACGGATACGGAAAACTTTAAGGGCGGCGTGGCGGGACTGTATACCAGCGACGTGGCTGAAGTGGCGTTCGACGACCTCGAGATCAAACGATAAGTTTGGAGTACCGCCTTTAGGCGGTCTCGTTCTGTATCCGCAATTTCATGGTTCGTTCAAATGCCCGCCTGAACGCGGGACTCCAAACCCTGGATGAAGAGACCTTGGACGTTGGAACTTTAGTCGCATGCAAGTCGACCTTCGAGTTTTAGCTGGACCTTACACCGGCCGCGTTTTTTGTTTCACCCAGCCTGACACTTTTCTCATCGGTCGTAGCAACGACGCACACCTCTGCCTCACCGACGATAAATTCTTTTCACGTCATCATTGCCTGCTGGAAATCACTCCGCCGCACTGTTTCCTGCGCGACCTCGGTTCAACCAACGGCACGTTCGTTAATGGTCAACGCGTAACTGAAACCTATCTGGAGAACGGCGCGCACATTCAGGGCGGCCAAACGTTGCTGCGCGTCGAAGTCAGCATTGAGCAGCCGGCGGCAAGTGCGGCAAATACAGCCGAGCACCCGGTGCGTCCCAGCCTCGTTACGGTTGCTTGTCTTAACTGCGGACGGCGTGAAGAAGCTCAGGCGAATAGCCAGGAAGAGCATTTAACTTTTCTGTGCGAAGAGTGTCGGGTCGAACTGAAGAAGACTCCGCAGCCAATCCCCGGTTACGACATGGTGAAGGTACTTGGTCGCGGCGGCATGGGCTGCGTCATGCTGGGCCGTCATCAAAAGACGGGTGCGGCCGTTGCAATCAAGACGCTGCTTCCGGAGTTTGCGGTTAGCGACAAGGCGATGCGCCGGTTCATGCGTGAGATTGATGTGGCCGCCTCGTTGAGGCATCCGAGCATTGTTCAATTCATCGACCGCGGCGTTCATAACGGCGTGGTTTATCTGGTCACCGAGTTTGTCGACGGCGCGGACGCAGCGCGGCTGGCCGACGCTCGTGGCGGTCGTTTGCCGCCAGCCGTTACCCTGGAAATTATTTCGCAGGCGCTTGATGCGCTTTCATACGCGCACGCGCAGGGCTACATCCATCGAGACGTCAAGGATCAAAACATCCTGGTGAGCGGAAATTTGCCGAACCTTAAGGCGAAGCTAACTGACTTCGGTCTCGCTAAAAGTTTTACGCAATCGGGGATGAGCGGCGTGACGATGGCGGGCGAAATGGCTGGGACACTCGCCTACATGTCGCCGGAACAGCTTAAAAACTTTCGCGACGTGAAACCGCTGTCAGACATTTACGCGGTGGGTATGACGGCTTATAGCTTGTTAGCAGGCGAGCTCGCCCTGAACATAAGCCGCAATACCAGCATGGCGGAGACGATCAAAGCTATCTTCGAGCAGCCGGCGATTCCGTTGCGCGAGCGTGCGCCACAACTTCCGTCGGCCATCTGCGAGATTATCGATCGCGCACTGGTGAAGGATCCGGATCAACGCTGGCAGTCCGCCACCGCGATGCGAAATGCGCTGAAGCACGTAAGCTGAACAAACCAGAACCGCCCTTACTGGGACCGCGGGCGTCCCGCCCGCAGTTTTGGAGTGCGGTGACCTGTCACCGCTTTCTATTCGCGGCGACCTGGCGCCGCGCTTGACGCTTGAGAATCAACCCGACATCGGCTGCGACAGGTCGCAGCCTGCAAAAAGCGGTGACAGGTCACCGCACTCCAAAGGCTTGAATCTTTCTACCTTTCCCCGCCGGGCGTGCAACCCGGTCGCGCTGTTCCCGCGGTGTCCTGCCCGCCGGCTGCGATTTGTTTCACCGAGTTACCAGCTCGCAGTTCAACTGTCCCTTTCTTCACCGATACGAGCGTGTTGCCGCAGGTGGTGTCAACCGTAAACTCATTCATGCGGTCGCCGACCGTTACCACCTCGCCATCGTTTGTTGTCGCACCGCCAGTCACACCTGATGAAGATGAAACTCTTACGCGACCTGATTCCAACATCGCGGCGTGGATGCTCGTATCGCTAAATGTAAGTTTCGTGTTCGAGCTCGGCATCACTTCAACGCGACCGAGTTTCCCGAGGCTTACAACCGCGCTCGAGTTCTGCGCCGTCGTCACCGTACTGTCTGAAAACACCGTTGCGCCGGAGATCGCGCTCGTACCGTTCACGGTTACCTGGCCGATGACGGCGAGCCGGCCGGTTGGCCCGGATTGAGTCTGCAGGCGACGAGTTACGCCCATGGTTACGGGCACGACCAAAATCGCGGCGAGGAAAACCAATAGCATTGACCGCTGGGTTTGCGTAGACATAGAGGCTCCTTAAAAGAGTAATCGCTGGAACTTTGACTTACTGGGCCGTCAGATTACCACAACACAGCGTGGGCTGGACCATGCGAGGTCATTTCCATTTCATTGCAAACTCCGCTCACTGGACAGTCACTGGCTGGCTGTTGCCGGCAATTTTCAACTTCCAATTCTCGATCGCGGTGCCCTTTGTCTGCAGGTTTGAGGTCAGGTAGTAGAGCCGTTTCGTAGCTGATCCGTTGGGTGCCTCCTGGAAGCGATCGTTAAGGTAATAGGGCGGTATGCTTTGGTAATAGAGCGTCGCTGTGACGGTCAGGTTGTTCGGGTTCCGCGAGTTCAACGGCACTTCGTATCTCACGAGATTCGTTCCGCTGCCATTTGCATAAGCGGGATCGCCGTCCACTTTCACGGGCTGCGTTTCATGTAGAAATGCCGCCGGAATGTATGGGGTGTGGTCGGGTTTCAGTGGTCCAGTTTTCGTCCAGCCAAATGGCAGCAGGCGGTTGTCCTTCAGTTGGTAATCGCGCCGGATGAAGCTGGTGGTGAGCGCGCATTTGTTATTGAGATTCAGCTCCTCATAAATCTGCACCTGATCCTGTCGCGTGATCGGCGCACCCGTTCCCTTCTCCAGGTCCCAATAGTAATGCGGTTGGTAATACTGTGGGTTGACGCCAGGCAAATAGTTGTCGTTGCAGGGAACGGGATAATCGTGGTTAGCGGGCTTGCTGCCGTCGTTGTAGACATCGAACAACTCCGAAGCCAAACGCTTGCTTTGTGCGCCGCCGCCATCGGTGATAACGCCTAACGCGTTGGTGCAGCCCGAGCACCACACGATTTGTCCAGTCGTATTGTCAGTCACTTTAAACTCCAGGAATGCACGACGAAAACCAACGCCGCTTGGGAAACGGTGGCCGGTGTTATTTGTAACCAGAACATCTGCAATCAGTTTCTGATCGCTGACGGTAACCGGCGACAACGCGACCGAAGCGGTTGAGTTCTGCGCCTGTTCCACAAAACCGTCACCGGCAGTGGCAAGGTCGTCGAGACCAGACATGTAATCGTTTTGCCGCACGCCCAGAATCTGGTTCGCCAGCATCGTGCTGCCGTTGGAGTTGTAACCTCGCATGTACTGACGAAACAGCTCCAGCAGCGAAACGTTGAGACCCTGGAGTTGATGACGCGCGAAGCCTTTTTCTCTGAAGCGAACGCGAATCTTGTCGGCCGGCAAACGGTTGCCGGTCTGCGGATACTGGTCGTCTTCGATGAATGCGATTGGCTGTTGAATCAGCGGCACGGTCAACGTGCCTTTGGAGTTGGAATACTTCGTCGCCATATGACAATCCTGACACGTTTGCGCCCTGGGATTGTTTCCGATTTCGTTTTGATAACCGCTGTTGACCCATTCCAGATAAGTCAACTGCTCGAGGTGTGGCAGGCCGGCATTGAGCGACGGATTATCCATCAAAGGCAAGTTAATCGTGTGACAGTTGCCGCACATGCGCGACTTCCGGATGTAGGGATCGTGCTTCGGTTTTATGCCGAGCGCGTTGTTCATCGGATCGGTGACGATTTCCTGATCTGTAAATTGGCCAAAGATTTGATCGAGTCCACCGACAGTGAAGTTCCCGGTGATATTGCTCTTCAAAAAACTCGTCAGCGGATCGGTTTCATTCCTCGCGAGCTTGTCTTCTACGATGCGGTGACAAGCCATGCAACTTACGCCGTCGCGTGCCAGCGCGCCGTAGATATAAGCGCCCGGGTCAGCTGGTTTTGGATCGTCATAAGTCGCGTAAACAAACTCGGTTTTGAAGTCGCCGTGATTCGTCCCGCCGTGGTCGTCATCCAGTCGCCGCTTACCCATAACGCCATGACACTTGAAGCAAGTGTTAGTTACTCCCTTGATCGCGGCGTCCATCTTTTTCGGACTGTCTTTGAAGAAATCCTGCATGAAAGCTATTTCGCTTTCGAGTTGCGCGTAAAAAATTGGATCGCGGCCCGCCAGGCCCATCGGCGACCAGCGCCATTCGCCGAACGGCGATACATTCATTTTCGGCGTGGATCCATCTGTTTGGCTGGCCCCGCTGTAGAGCATGATGTTGCCGTAGGTGCCGCCGCTGTGGCAGCCCATGCATTGATCGGATGTCAGAAACTGATTGGCATTGGCCGCCGGACCCGTTTGGCCCTGCAGGTTCTGCGGGACAACGTGATCAAAGGTTTCGCCGGGAAATTTGCTGACCTGTTGGAGCGGTACCGGCGCAATCGCTTTGAAAAAAGCAACGAACTGAGGATCAAGAGTCTGCGCTGATGATGAGACCGCCGCTTTCTCCTTCATCAGTTCCAGCGCCAACTGCCTTTGCACGTCGACCGGCGTCTGCGTGTGACCGCCAGTTGGTAAGAAATGATCGCTGTCGGGAGCTTCACAGGGACCGGGGACCGGAGGAGGCGGCGGCGTTGGTTCAGACGCCCATGAAAGATCCACGAAATACGAATCGTATTCGCCGGGGAACCCTTTAATGTTTTTGGTGTAACTAAAGGTCAACTCCTTCTCAGCGGAGGCGTGACAGCGCGTGCAATAGAGACCGAAGCCGCCGTAGGGCACTGCGAACGGCGGCTGGTTGTTGTCAGCGCATTGCGCGGCCCAACTCTCGTCCCAGTACCAGCCATCTTTTGCCCCCTTCGCGTCCTTGATCATGATCGTCCAACCACGGAGCAAGGCCGGTCCCTGCACCTGATAACGCGCCGCGGGTGCGGCGTACTGTTCCTTCACGATCATCGCGCCGTCAGGAATTGCTTCGTCAGGATTCTTTCGCAGCAGCCATTCGACAATCGCGGGTGAGTAATAAATTTTTACAGTCGGATGCACGCCGTAACTCGTGCTGTTGACGTAAGGACCGGTATCACGCAATCCCTTGTCTTCACACCACTCCAGCTGTTTGTATTTTCCGCTGGTCAGAAAAGCCTTCAACTGCGACTGAAAGGCCGGAAGCTTGTTGGGCAGGAAAGTACTCGGCAACGGCAGACCGCTTTCCTTGCCGTTTGCGCAGGGGGAGGTCTGTACTTGAGCGGATGAAAGGATGGCCCGTTGTTTGGCTGAAAAGTTTTGCCCAGTCGTCGGCGTGGCAGATATCAACAGCACCGGTAAGTACAAAAGGCAGCTGACGACAAGGCGCTTGATGTAGCCGGACATTTTTTCGAGTCCTTCCGTTAAATTCAACCGTTCAATCTTTGGAAATAAAGCGTCGGTGAGCATCAACCGAACTGACGCAGCGCTGAGTGAAGGCAATCTATCCTCAGACTTGAATACGGTCAAGAAATATTGGAAAAGGCAGTGTCCCAAATTCACTTTTCTCTGTGCCATCTCTGAGACCTCTGTGCCTCAGTGGTGTAAACACTCAGTAAACATTCACCACGGAGACACAGAGAACACGGAGGCTACACAGAGGATTCAAATTACGTCACGACCTGAGAAAACGGTTTGTATTTTCTTTACTTCGCTGGACCGTGACCGCATAATACCTGCCGTCACCGGCCCAGAGCCGGTGCGCGTATCTTGGCAGGCGATTTTTTCAAGCGTTGTTCGAGCAAACCCAATCGCCGCCAGCAAACCGGGCTAGCTGCCCCTGTTCCCGGAGACACCCGCAATGAGATCCATCTGGAAAGGCCACATCAGGTTTTTGTTGGTCGCTATACCGGTCCGCATTTACAACGCGATCGAGACCTCCGAAAAGATTCAGTTCAACCAATTGCATCGCGACGACTACGGGCCAATTGGTTACGACAAGCGTTGCAAGAAATGCCAGCAGGTGGTGACGGCCGATCAGATCACCAAGGGCTACCAGTATGAACCGGATCGTTACGCGATCGTCGAGCCGGACGACATTGCGAAAGTAAAGATTAAAACTACGAGAGCCGTGGACATCATCGGTTTTGTCGACAGCTCGGAAATTCCCACGACGTTTTACGATGCGCCTTACTATGCCGGCCCTGATGGCCCGGTTTCGGAAAAACCTTATGCGCTGCTGCGCGAAGTGATGAAGCAGACCGGCAAAGTCGGCATTGGTAAAGTCGTGCTGAGAGATCGTGAAGATTTGGTAGCGTTGTTCCCGCATGAAAACGGTCTCGTGATGCAGAAGCTTCATTACCCGAATGAGATTCGCAAGATGGAGGACGTGCCGGAACTTGATAACGCGGCCAAGCCCGACAAGAACGAAATGAAAATGGCGACCATGCTGGTCGAGCAGATGGTGACCTCGCTTGGCGAGATCGACACGGTCGACCAATACCACGAGGCGCTGAAAAAGCTGATTGACTCTAAGATTAAAGGCAAGAAGGTCGCAGAATTTGAGGTTGAAGAAGTTCCCAGACTTGATATCATGAGCGCGCTGAAGAAGAGTTTGCAGCAGTCGAATCGCAAACCGATGGTCAAGGCGGCGCCACCCGCTGCGAAGAAGAAGTCGCTGACGCTCGTGAAAGAGGCGGCCAAGCCAAAGGCGGTGAAACGCCGCAAAGCTTCATAGCGCTACCGAGTGAGTCGTTCTAAGAACAAGGATTTCGGGTGCTTCCAGGACGCGGCAGCAAAACTGCCCGTTTGCGTTCACCGAAGCGTTATAGATGAAAGAAAACAGCAATAAGCTTCTATCGTTTCCCTCACGCGTGCCGGCGAAAGCCGACTACCAACGCGTAAAGTCAAACTATTCAATTCGCGAAATCAAGCAGCTCTTCGGTCTCAGCGAACGCACCATTCGTCGCTGGACTGAGCAGGGCATCATCCAGGGCACACCCGCCGCCGACGCCAACGATTTTAATTACGACTTCCAGGCGCTCACGCAATTCCGGCGCGTGCGCGAGTTACGCGCTCAGGGCCAGAGCATCCGGCAGATCGAAGCGGAGCTCCAGGGCCAGCTTAGTTTGTTTCGGGGCGCCGAATCGGCCCGCGTTGCGCGGCTGCTCACTCCCTTCGAAGAAGCGCTGCTGCTGGATGATCGCAGCGATCCGCGCGCGCTCGAGTCGTATCAGGAAGCAATCAGCGAAGGTGACAATGTCGCCGAAGCCTATTGCAACCTCGGAATCATAAACAAGGATCTAGGCAATATCGGCAAGGCGCTGGACAACTTCACGCTCGCGTTGAAGCATGAGCCGCGACACGTCGAAGCCCACTACAACTTGGGCAACCTGTATTTCGACGCGGGTGAGTTATCCCTCGCGCGTTTGCATTATGAAGCAGCGGCGCAGATCGAGCCGCGCTTCTCGCTCGTTTACTTCAATCTCGCGCTCGCGCATTTTAAGTTGAACGATCTGCCCGCCGCGCTCGTAGCGATCGGCAACTATAAAGAGCTGCGACAACCCGATGATGAAGAGACTGAAGCGATCAACCAATTGCTGAAGGCGATGCAGGATCCGCGACGGCCGATGTCGTCCAGTTGACGACTGGCAAACTCGAGCGTTCCGGTTTAAAATCCGGCCCTCTTCCCTCTTAACGTCAAGGAGGTTCCCCTAAAATGCGGCTTGAAAAATGTTCCGTGTTGTTCATTGACGACCATGAAGACACGGCGGAGATGCTCAAACTACTGCTAAGTCACGAACAGTACGACGTAATCACCGCTGTTTCGTTCAAGCAAGCCCTCGAACTGGCAACCCAACACGAATTCGATCTCTACGTGCTCGACAAGCACCTGCCTGACGGTAGCGGGCTGGAATTGTGCCAACAGCTACACGCCGTTACCCCCGGCGTTCCCTGCATCTTCTATAGCGGCGACGCGTATGACATTCATCGGGCCCAGGCAATCGCCGCTGGAGCAGACGATTACGTAGTTAAGCCCGACATCGACGGTTTGATCGAGAGCGTCAACAATTTGCTCGCGCAACGAGAGTGTGCAACGGCAACTGCGTAAGCAAGGTTTAGTTAGCAATTGCCAACTATCGCGATTAGCCGATAACGCCGAAGGCGTTAATCATCGCCGCTACATTCGCGAACGCCTCCGGCGCTAAAGCCAACTCGCTACCGTTTCAAGAGGGAGTGACGTAATTTCACCTTTCTCTGTGTCACCTCCGTGTCCTCTGTGCCTCTGTGGTGGAAAATCTTAGGCGAGCATTCACCACAGAGACACAGAAGACACGGAGGTGACACAGAGAATGTCAAATTAGGCTACGACCGTTTCAAAGACGCTTGCTTGACACTCCAGTTTACCCACGTATAATTTTCACTCCCTTTCGGGCCGATAGCTCAGTTGGTAGAGCAGCTGACTCTTAATCAGCGGGTCGCAGGTTCGAGCCCTGCTCGGCTCACCATTTCTTAACGCGAACGGGCATCCACGTCGGATGCCTTTTCTAATTTCCACTAAACCTTCGTTCGATCACATGCGTAATAAACGATCTCGATTTGCATTCACTGTCTAAGGAGAAACCGATGCGCAGACTTCTCGTCCTGCTGGCTATCTTTCCGCTCTTTGCTGCTCCGGCCGCCGCGCAATCCGTCGATGAAATTATCGCGAAATATTTGAAGACCGTCGGCGGAATCGAAAAGATTCAGGCGGTGCAGACCTTGCGACGCACCGGCAAGTATGTCGGCGGTGGCGGCTTTGAGGCCGACCTCGTTCAGGAAAACAAGCGCGGCAATTCAGTGCGCGAGGAGTTTTCGCTGCAAGGCATGACGGCAATCAGCGCTTACAACGGCAAGACCGGCTGGAAGATTGAACCCTGGAACGGCAAGAAGGATCCTGAAGCTCTGGGCGAAGAAGAGATGAAGTCGATTCTTGAGGATTCCGACTTTGACGGGCCACTCGTCAACTACCGCCAGAAGGGTTACCAGGTTGAGTTCATTGGTACCGAAAAATTTGAAGGAACTGACACCGTCAAACTTAAGGTCAGCAAGCCCAATGGCGACGTTTTCGTTTACTACCTCGATACAGACTATTACGTGCCCATCAAGATTGATACCAAGCGAATGGTGCGCGGCGCCGAACGTGAGTACGAAACGGCGCTCGCTGACTACAAGGAAGTTAGCGGTTGGTATCTTCCCTTCTCTTTTGAAAGTAACGTCAAAGGGAGCCAGGGAAAGTCGAAAGTCGTTTACGAAAAAATTGAAGCGAACGTGCCAATCGAGGACAGCCGCTTCAACATGCCCGTCGTCAAGAAATCCTGATTTTGGAGTGCGGTGACTTGTCACCGCTTTCGCCCGCAGCCACCAAAGCGCCGGCAAGTCGGCGCACTCCAAAGTAAGGCAGTCCATTACCACAGCTATCTGAGGAATCCCATGACAAGAAACGTCCCCACTCTCCTGTTCGCTCTTATCGTTAATGTTCTCCTCGTCAACGCCGTCGCCGCGCAAACGTCTGTCACAGTTGATAGCGAAACCATTTCCGGTCTCGGCGCGCGCAACATCGGTTCAGCGACCATGAGCGGACGCATTGCCGCAATCGACGCAGTGCGCGAAGGTCAGCGGTTGACGGTCTACATCGGTTCGGCGAGCGGCGGCGTGTGGAAGTCAGTCAATGGCGGCTCGACCTTCAAACCGGTATTCGACAAACAGCCGGTGCAATCGATCGGCGCAGTGACCATCGATCCGAAAAACCCGAAAGTGGTTTGGGTTGGTACCGGGGAAAGCTGGACGCGAAATAGCGTCTCCATTGGCGACGGTGTTTACAAGTCGATCGATGGTGGTGAGAACTGGACGAACATGGGCCTGAAAGAATCCGAGCGCATTTCAAAGATCCTCGTCGATCCATCCAACACCAACACCGTCTACGCCTGCGCTACAGGGAAACTCTGGAGCGACAGCGACGAACGCGGCTTATACAAAACGACCGACGGTGGAAAGACCTGGACGAAAATTCTCAAGGGCGCGAACGCCTCAACCGGTTGTTCGATGATCTCGCTCGACAAACAAAATCCGCAGACCATGTACGCCGGCATGTGGGACTTCCGCCGCAAAGGTTGGACGTCGCGTTCCGGCGGCGAAGGGCCCACGGCTTTCAGTGGCAGCGGTTTGTTTAAGAGCACCGACGGCGGCACAACCTGGAACGAACTTAACGACAAAAGCGCGACGGGTTTGCCGACCAAGCCCTGGGGACGAATTGCTGTAGCCGTCGCGCCGTCAAAACCGTCGACGATTTACGCAGTCATCGAAGCCGAGATCCCGAAGGATGGTCTTTATCGCTCCGACGATAACGGCAAGACGTGGACGCAGCTCGACCGCAGTCAAAACATGATCTGGCGCCCGTTCTACTTCTCAAACCTGATTGTCGATCCAAAGGACGAAAACAAACTATACAAACCGGGCGGTTCGCTGGTGGCGAGCAACGACGGCGGCCGCAGTTTCAGCAACATCTCCGGCGGCGCTCATGGTGATTTCCATGACGTCTGGATTAACCCGGAGAACACGGATCAACTAATCATCGGCGACGACGGCGGCGTTTGGTATTCCTATGACGGCGGCAATCGCTATTGGAAAGCTAACAACCTGCCGGTGTCGCAGTTCTACCACGTAAGCGTTGACATGGACACGCCGTATCACGTCTACGGCGGGCTGCAGGATAACAGTTCGTGGATTGGCGACTCCGCTTATCCCGGCGGCATTACTAACGATCGCTGGGAAAACATTTACGGCGGCGACGGCTTCTGGGTGTTCGCCGATCCTTCCGACAACGATTACGTCTACGCCGAATCGCAGGGCGGCTATATCGGCCGCATCAATCGCAAGACGCTCGAAGCGCGCGCCATTCAGCCGCTGCCGCAATACAAGGAAGGCAAGCTGCGTTTCAATTGGAATGCTCCCATCCACGTCAGCCCGAACGAAAAAGGCACGATCTATCTCGGCTCGCAATTTCTTTTTCGTTCGCGTGATCACGGTCAAACCTGGGAGCGCATCTCGCCTGACTTGACCACTAACGATCCGGAAAAGCAGAAACAAGAGCAATCGGGCGGTATCACGGTCGATAATTCTTCCGCCGAAATGCACACGACGATCTTTTCGATCAGTGAATCGCCGAAGAATAACAAAGTAATTTGGGTTGGCACCGATGACGGCAACGTGCAGGTGACGCGTGACGGCGCGAAAACCTGGCAGAACGTAACCGCAAATGTTCAGGGCGTACCGAAAAACTCCTGGGTCACTTCAATTGACGCAGGGCACTTTAATGACGGCACGGCTTACGCGACTTTTGACGCGCACACCTTTGGCAATATGAGTCCCTACGTTTTCAAGACCACGGACTTTGGCCAAACGTGGACGCCGCTTATCACGCCGGCCGGCAACGTACGTGGCTATGCGCACGTCATCAAAGAAGATTTAGAGAACAAGAACCTGCTGTTTGTAGGCACTGAATTTGGTCTGTGGATTTCTTTCGACGGCGGCCGGCAGTGGGCGCAATATAAGGGCGGCGACTTTCCTGACGTCGCCGTGCGCGACCTCGCGATCCATCCACGCGATAAAGACCTCGTGATCGCAACGCATGGCCGCGGCATCTGGATCGTCGATGACATCACGCCGTTGCGGGCACTGACCCCTGAGACGTTGACCAAGGAAGCGGCGTTCATCGAAGCGCGACCGACGGTGCAGCGGCTCGGCGCCAATGGCGGCTGGGTTAACGGTGACGCGGTGTTCGTTGGCGACAATCCGACCGGAGAAGCGGTCATTACCTATTACCAGCAGAAGCGTCACATCTTCGGTGATTTGAGAATTGAGATTCTCGACCCCAGCGGAAAATTCCTGACTACCGTGCCGAGCAGCAAACGTCGGGGTCTAAACCGCGCCACCTGGGACATGCGTCTGAAAGCGCCGCGCGTGCCGACAGCGGCGTCGGCCGCCTTCGGAGCTTCAATCGGGCCACGCGTGTTGCCGGGAACTTACACGGTGAAGATGACGAAGAACAAAAACGTCTACACCATGCCGTTGCAGGTTGTTTCGGATCCACGCGCGACTTTTACGGCCGCCGATCGCCAGGCCCAGTTCGACCTCGCGATGAAGCTTTACCATCTGCTTGGCGACATGACGTTCGCGGTCGATCGGATTCAGGGAGTGCGTCTGGCATTGGCAGCTCGTGCGGCGCAACTGCCCGCCGGCGATCCGTTAATTGCGCGACTGCAAACTGCCGCCGCTCAGCTCGACGAGCTGCGCAAAAAGATCGTGGCCACCAAAGAAGGCGGTGCGATTACGGGTGAAGAACGGCTGCGTGAAAATCTCGCGGACCTCTACGGCAACGTGGTTCGCTACGAAGGCCGGCCGGCTCAAACTCAAGTCGAACGAACCGACGCGATCGCTCGCGAGCTTGCCGACGTGGTGCAGGACTTTGATAGTTGGGTCACGAAGGACTTAGTGGATATCAATGCGGCGCTGGCGGCCAAACAGCTGAAGCCCATTGAAGTGATCAAGCGTCCCTAAACGGAAGGGGAAAGGTTGACGGGTAAAGGAGAACCATTCGCAGGTCCCCTTTACCCCTTCTCCTTTACCCCTTCTCCTTTACCCGTTCCCCTTTGCCCTTATTTAAACCTATGAACTTCGTCGCCAATCGTTCCCTGCTCTTTGCGGTCTTCCTAAGTGTCTTCATCAGTACTGGCGTCACTGCCCAAACACCATCACCGCAGCCGCAAGCGTCACCGACGCCCGCTCCGGCAGACCGCGACGAGTCGGAGCGCTCCGACAAGTTCACCGGCGGCAACATTGAACTGGCTGAGTTTGCGCCAAATGAGCCTGACATTCGTCTCACGCTAAACGTTCCCTCGTTTCGTCTGACACTTTGGCAAAACGGTAAAGAAGTTAAGAGTTATTACGTCGGTGTCGGTATGAAGGCCCACCCGATTTTTATCGGCGAGCGCGAGGCCACCCAGATCATTTGGAATCCGGATTGGATACCGCCGCCGAGCGATTGGGTGCGCGAGATGAGCGGTGTTTCGCCGGGCGAAGTCATCAAAGCGAGCGACCCGCGCAATCCGCTCGGCAAACTCAAGATTCCACTCGGTGGTAGTTACTTGATTCACCAGGCGCACGGGCCCGGAGACCAGGGCCATCTTGTGTCACATGGTTGCGTGCGGGTGTTGCGCACAGAGCTTTATGATCTCGCGGACAAGATTATTGCAGCCCGCAATCTTCCGGTGTCGCGTAAACGCATCGAGTCCGCCAAACGCAGCAAGAAAACTTTGTGGGTGCCATTGGATAAGCCCATGCCAGTCGATATCAACTACGACACGCTGGTGGTAGAGAACGGCGAGTTGCATATCTACCCGGACGTCTACGATCGCGGTACGAACCGCGTCGCGAAGCTCAGGGCTGAGTTGAAAGCCGCGAACGTAGACGATTCAAACGTGACCGACGGCACCTTGCAGAGGCTGTTGCGACGGGTTTCGCGAAGTACGCAATTCGTAGTTCCGACCAGCAGTATCAGCGCGGGACGGGCGCTTCAGGATGGGCGGGCGATTCCGTTGATTCCGAGGAAGCTGGGCAAGGGTTGAAGGAAAGGGAAATCATTTTCCATATCTCATTTCAAATTTCTCATTTGCCATTGGTACGATCGCGGAGGGCTTTTTAGGAATAGCTCTCTTTGCGTGATGAAGTCAGTACCACAGCGCGGTAGCGCGTGGGTATCACGATTTTGGATTTGCGGTCACTTCTGTAATGGCAACTGAGAAATGTGAAATGAGATATGGAAAATGGTTCTATCCGGCTCGCTACTCAACGTATTCCCAGTGCCACGGTTCGTAGCAATACGGGCGGAACCCGAAGCGCTCCGCGTTTTTCACCAGCCACTGATAAACCGGCGTCTGAATCTGTAGCGTGCGATTTGGGTCCTGCGTATCAACCGGCTCACCGCCAACATAAACATCCAGAGCTCGTCCGGTGAAATGCGGACTGTTCACCGCGAGCCCGGCGCTGCCGGCATTGGGTGATTCGCGGCGCAACTTGTCCTGATACTCGCGCGAGCGGAAGGCCGAGATTATCTTCAGAAATTTCTCATCGGGAGCAAGCCCCGCTTTGGTGTGGGCCAGACCGAGCGAGCGCTCCTTGATCGCCGCAGCCACCATTCGCTGATAGGCTGCGTAAGTGCGCCGCTCAACCTGCCGTAGTTCCTCGGCGCGGGTGGGATCGTAGAAGTCAGAAATGGGAGCGGTGACTAACTGATCCGGCGTCGCCGGTGTGCGATCTTTCAGTCGCGCAGCTTGCCACTCAGCGATCATGGCGTATAGCGTTGCATCATCAAGCACGCCGCTCGCGGTTCGTCCCGCTTTCTGTTGCCAGCGCGCGAGGGCGCCAGCAAATTTCGACGTCGCAGGCTCGTCATTCGTTTTGATAAGTTTCTTAATGAGCGGCAGGTAGATGTTCCAGCCGTGCTGCTGTTTCCCGCCAAAAGTCCAGGTCAATTGATAACGCAGTTGCGCGTTTTGACGCGCCGCCTCGTCGTCATTAGGCTTGCTTGCAGTGCCAGACGGACCGCCCCCCACCGCGCTTATCAGCATGACCAACGCAACTACGAGGGCTAACAGGCCGAGGTAATACTTCGAACGGTGCATTCAAAAAGCACTCCTATTTTTTACGCGGCACTCGCAAGTCCAACTTGATGACCACCTGATCGCGAATCAAGTCATCTGCTTTGCCTGCATAAACAATGGCGAAGTCTTTCCGGTTAATTGCGAACTCAGCATTTACTGCGACGGCGTCTGCGGCCACTTTGACCGTCGCGGGAAACGAAATCGATTTCGTCACTCCGTGAAGTTCGAAGTTGCCGGTGACGGTGTAGTTATCGCCACCGGCTCCTTCGATCTTCGTCGATGTGAACTTCGCGCGAGGAAACTTCGCGACATCAAAAAAATCAGGCGTCTTTAAGTGCGCCGTCAGGTCCGGATCGTCAACGACCACCGACGCCGTTTCGATGTCGATAGTGACGCTGCTGTTGGCCACGCTGTCCGCTGCCAATCCGATGGACCCACTGAATTGTTTGAACGCGCCCTGATGACTGCGGGTCACTTTTGAAGCTACGAATTCTATCTTCGAATTCTCCGGTGTGATTGCGAGCGTCTCAGTTGCAACTGACTTCGGAGAATTTGTCGGCGTGGCTGCATCGCCCACCTTAGCTGCAGGTTTATTAGAAGCCGGATTCGAGCAAGCGGCCAACGCCGCGCAAGTCAAAAGCAAAATAAATAAGCAGTAATTTCGCATCATTCACACTCCCGGAACGAGGTCAGTACCACCAGGCGGCAGCCGGTGGGTGTCTTGATTGCCGATTGTCGATTGTCGATTGAGGCTTGGCATAGATTAGATCGGCAATCGGCATGAAGTCAGTACCACCAGGCGGTAACCGGTGGGTCTTCAAGTTACAAATAAGAAAGCCACCAATCGCGGCGCCGCGCTTTGACGCCCGCAAACCATTTGCACAAAGGGTAAAGCAACAGTACGCCGACTATCCAAACTAGATACACCACCCACAGCCGCAGACCGAGGTTCGGAGGCGGCGCGCCAAACTTGTCGATCGGGCTGGCGAATTGATAACCCACTGGCTGCCCAGCCATGAATTCCAGTGCGACCGCGAGCAAGTGTGCCGTGTACCATTGCAAAATATAAAAGAACAGCGGCACTCGGCCAAAGGTGACGAAAGCGTTCCTGATTTTGGCGACCACGCTGGAACCAGGCTTTGCGGTTGGCGCCGTTTCAAACAGTGCTAGCGCCAGAATCGCCGGACCCAGGGTCATAAGTAGATACAACAACGAGGGCGGGTACTTAGTTGTGTTTACAAACGAAAACGTTGTGAACAAGAGGTTCTTTTGTGCTGACCACTTTGCGGCGTCACCGTAAACGTCAAATGCGCGCAACAGGATAAATAGGCCGGTCAGCGCGGCGCCAATAATCAGTAGCAGACGCCGGCGTACCGCGAAATCCTTCTGATACAAAGACCCAAAGGCATAACCAGCCGCCATCACTCCGACCCATGGAATCAAAGGATAGATGACTACGATTATCGGGCTCGGAAACCCGAAGAGGGGAAACCCAAAAAAAGCCTGGTGCAAAACGATCCAAATCTTCGCGCCGAGCCCCGGCACCGCACTGCCGGGTCCACGCCAATCCACGACTCTAAATTTATCGAGCAGGTTGTGCAGCGCAATCATCGCGACGCCGAATGCGCCGACTAGTTTCAGCGGTAAGTGAATCAGCGCGGCGAGCACCAGCATGGAAACGCCAATCACCCAAATGACCTGCAGGAACCCGAGGAATCGATAATCCGCATTGAAGAAGACGCCGAACCGAACAATCGTCAACTCCAGGAAAATTAACCAAAGTCCGCGCGTGAGTAAAAAACGTGAAAGGTCGGCCCTGGATTTGCCGCGCGCGTACTGAAGGTAAGCGCCGGTGCCGGCGAGGAAAACGAAGACGGGTGCGCAGTAATGTGTAATCCAACGTGTCAGGAAAACCGCTGGAGTTGTTACCGTGAGATCAGTGGGGTCGAAATTAAAGGCGCCGGAGTGAACAAAGTCTCGCGTGTGGTCGAGCATCATTACGACCATCACGATCCCGCGCAGCAGGTCGATTGAATCGACCCGCCGCCGGACGGGCGGTTTTTCCTCAGGCGCAGCATCAACCAACGACTGAGGCAACGGCGCTGAGTATTCAGAGGGTAACGAAGTCGACATGACCGTTATTAAGATCGATTCAGCAATCTAAAAAGATATTGATATTCGGCGGACCAAACGATTATAGTGATCGCGAGGCTCGCGCGAGCAGCCTCGCACTCACTCCCTTCCACCTCGCCGAAACCCGGCGCCTTCCCCGGAGAAATCCATGAACAACATCAAGTGTATTGATTGTGGTCTAGTTAACTGGGCCTCGGATATAGAATGCCGCCGCTGCGGCTCCCTGCTTACGGTTCAGGAGAAGAGAGCGCAAATTCTTGCGCTCGAGCAATCGGAGGCTAAACCATTCCTGACCAGTGGCCTGCAGTTGCTGCTCGTTCTGCTCGGTCTCGAGTTAGTCGTTGGCCTCGTCTCGCAAATCTTCCAATTGCCTACGGACCTGGCGGCCGGTGCTTCACTGATCGCGGTGGCGATCGGATTTCTGCTGTTAATCGTCTGTCACATCTGGTTACTGGCGCGAATCTTCGAACAAAGCGTCGCCTGGGGATTGGGAGCTCTCTTTGTTCCGCTGGTCGGGATCATTGCTATCGGAAAGTTTTGGGAACACACGAAACGCTCGTTCGTCGGTCAGTTGATTTGCGTGGGCATAGTGCTCATGGCAATGCTGTTTCTCCCTGGTCAACTCAAACCGCGCACTGCGCCCGTGCAAAGAGAAACGGCCAACAGAATCGTTTTGCCGATCAGATAGACTCCCGAGATCGGCAGATGATGGCGATCTTACAGCTCAATCTGATGCGCTGACACCACGGGCTCCAGCGCCTGCAACTCAGCAAACGTTTCGCGGTCGATGACCGCATCTACTTCAATCACCGCCATCGCTTCCCCGCCTCGTTCGCGCCGGCCTAAGTGAAAACGACTGATGTTCACACCGCGTTCGCCGAGTATGGTGCCCACGCGACCAATCACGCCCGGCACGTCTCGATTGCGCATCACCAGCATGTGGCCGTGCGGCGTGGCCTCAATGTGAAAGCCGTCGATTTCGGTTATGCGGCCTTCGCGCGCGCCTTCCCCAAAACCGAATATGGTTCCGGCGAGCGACTGTTCAAAGTCGGCGCCGATAACGTGCGTTCGGATTGAGGGCGCGAAATCTGAGCCGGCACGAAAGTAAGTGGTCGTGACATTGATGCCGCGTTCCTCGGCTATCAGGAAAGCATTGACAGCATTGACGCGCGCGCTGACGTCACGCAAAAGCCCGGCAAGAAAGGACCGCGTCACTGGCGCGGCGTTGAGCGCCACAATTTCGCCGGCAAACTCCAGTTTTACTTCCCGTACCGCACTGCCCACGAGCTGCGCCTGAAAACGTCCGAGCTTTTCCGCGAGCTCGATATAGGGCTTGAGAACCGCGAGCTCCTTCGTGCCTATGGCCGGAACATTTACAGCGCCGCGCAATGCCCCCGTCTGCAAATAGTCGCGCATTTGCTCGGCCACCGTGAACGCGACGCCTTCCTGCGCTTCGGTAGTCGATGCGCCGAGGTGTGGAGTCGCGATCACTTCGTCGAGCAGCAAGAGCGGATGATCCGCAGGTGGTGGTTCTGCCGCGAACACGTCAAGTGCCGCCCCTGCAACTTTCCCTGATTTGATCGCTTCGTACAACGCGTCTTCGTCCACCAAACCGCCGCGAGCGCAATTGATTATGCGCACTCCCGGTTTCATACGCGCAAATGCGGTCGCGCCAATTACGCCGCGCGTTTCTGCAGTTAGTGGAGTGTGAACAGTGATGAAATCAGAAATTGCGAATAAGTCGTCGAGCACGGCCAGTTCAATTTCCAGATCGCGTGCCTGCTCAGTCGCGATGAACGGATCGAACGCCACGATCTTCATACCGAAGGCGCGAGCGCGTGCGGCCACGGTTCTGCCAATGCGTCCCAGGCCGACAACTCCCAGCGTTTTGCCCTGCAGCTCGACACCGACGAACGACTTGCGATCCCAACTGCCGGATTTCAAGCTGCTGTTCGCTTGCGGAATGCGGCGGGCGAGTGCCACCAATAGAGCGATGGTGTGTTCCGCCGTCGTTATAGTGTTGCCGTCCGGCGCGTTCATCACTACGATACCGCGCTCAGTGGCTGCCGGAATATCGATATTGTCGACGCCGACGCCGGCGCGGCCAATGACACGCAGGGTGGTGGCGTCGTCCATCAAGTCACGCGTGACTTTCGTTTCGCTGCGAACTACAAGTCCCGCCGCGCCGGTTAGTGCCTCGCGCAATTCCGCGGGATTCAGGCGAACGCGTTTTTCGACCGCGAACCCCGCGTCGCGCAGGGGTTGCAAGCCGCTGTCGCTAACCTCATCGGCGACAAAAATCTTGGTCTGTGGAGCAGTCATGAAACCTTTTTCGTTTGGGAGGTGGGTCAGTTTGATGTCCGATAAGCTTTAGCTTGTCTTGTCGGCGCGACCAACTGAAGTTTGTCGGACATTTTTTGAAAATGACCCACTACTTTCGTTTAGGATTATTCGAGTGCTGATATAAAGAGGTGGTATGGTAACAGCCTGCCTGAGACCGGACAAATTGCAGGTTCCTTGTAACGCAAACTGTTAGTTTGCGTTCTATAAACCTGGCTGGCGTCTGACGGACACGCTCGTACGCAAACAAATAGGTTGCGATACCAGGAAGGAAACTATGGAAATTTTCGTTTACCGTGGAAACGGGGCCAAAGTAGAAGAAGGTTTTTCCGCCGCTGACCTGCCCAAACTCCTGGAGGATGAACAGGCAGTGATTTGGGTCAACATGCCGCAGCCGACCGCAGCCGATGAACAGGTACTGTTGGACGTTTTTCATGTGCACCCGCTGACCGTGGAAGACTGTCGCGAGAATCGTCATTATCCAAAGGTTGAAGAGTTCCCCACTTATCTCTATCTGATCGTCCATGGCGTACGCGCTGACACCAGCCCTGACCACTTCAACACAATTGAACTCGACGCCTTCCTCGGCCGGAATTATGTAATCACATATCACCACGACGACTTTCGCAGCATCGACAATGTGCGGCAGTTGATTAGAACCAGCCCCATGGCCTGCCAAAGAGGCGCAGCCTTCCTGCTGCATCAGATCCTCGATCAGATAGTTGATTACTATTCGCCTGTGCTTGACGACTTCGACGAACGCATCGCACAACTCGAGAACGACATCTTTAACCTGAAGCGTCCTAACAACTCCATCCTTGAACAGATCATGGATCTGAAACGCGGCGTGCTGCGGCTGCGGCGTATTTCCGCGAAACAGCGAGAAGTGATTTTGCGCATGAGCCGGGGCGAGTTTCCCTTAATCGATGGGCAGATGCTGCCCTTCTACCGCGATGTGCACGATCACATTGTGCGCGTAACGGACCTGGCCGAGAGCTATCGCGATCTCATCAGCGGTTCACTTGAGGCGTACTTGTCAGTAGTTTCCAATCGCATGAACGAAATCATGAAGGTGCTGACGATTTTTTCCGCGATCATGCTGCCGTTGACTTTTATCGCCGGCGTATACGGCATGAACTTCGATAACATGCCCGAGCTTCATTCGCGTTATGGCTATTACACGGTCTGCATAATTATGGTGGTGGTTGCGGTAGGAATGCTGGGATTGTTCTGGAAGGCCGGCTGGATCGGAAGCACAAGCAGCAAAAGAGGAAAAGTGTAAAAGGGAAAACAATCCTGCTCAGCTCTACGCTAAACGGCTCAGGGAAGGTAATAGCTCAACTCACACAGCCTCTGGGTCAGGAAGGGGGCCTGCCCCGCTCTTTCGCTTTTCCCCAATTTCTCCTCCCTTCACATCAGCTCGGGCTGTTCATCTTGTTCGTCCAGCTGCCCATCTGGCGAGGGCGCATTAGATTCGGTCGACGCTTGATCAGATTCCTCTTCGTCCGCATCGATGTCTTTCAGCGTGTCCTTGCTGGTCGCTTCAGATTCCATCGCTTCATCTTTCGGCCTGCTTGTCTCGGGGTTGTGCATTGGTCCTCCTACAATAACCAGCTAATGGTGACGGCAATCGCGACCACAATCGCCGCGTAAATACCGGCGACAACGTCGTCTGCCATGATGCCTAAGCCTGATTCGAGCGACTCGAATTTACGCGCCGGGTATGGCTTAACGATGTCGAAAAATCTGAAGAATACAAAAGCCAGAATGGCTGCCCACCACGCCTCGTTTATCAAAAACGGCACCGGAAGAAGGGCGATAAATTGGCCTGCCACCTCATCGATGACCACCTTGCTTGGGTCTTTGGTGCCTGAAAGTTTTTCAGTGCGAGAGGCGGCCCAGATTCCAATGAACGTGATGATGACTGCTGCAAGCAGCTCAAGCATCAGCGTTACGGAGTAAACATGAAGCAGTGTGAGATTGCGGGCCGCTGCCAGATCAAACATCAGTTTCAGACCGATGCCACGAACCACAGCATAGACGCCGATACCTACGAGCGAACCCCAGGTGCCGGGCGCCAGCGGCAGATAGCCAACACCGCACGTCGCGATAGCGAGAGCGGCGTAGTCTTTGGGGGTAAGCGCAAGCTGCTGCGGAAGCGCAGGAACGTCAGCCGCAATCGTTACCGGATTCAACTCGTCGCTGGATTCTTTGATAACCATCCGTAATCGACTCTCTGGTGTCCGGCCTTACGGCTCTGCCGTCTGATGTGCGGAAAGGCTCGGCCTTTCCGTTCGATTCACTCTGATATCTCGCCGAGGCTTAGCCTCGGCGAAAACATCTTGGGCGACCGTCCCGGTGAGGCATAGCCGTACCGCACATCGGGCGGCATAGCCGCAACGGTCCTGACTCTTTTAGAACGTTCGCTAGGCCCTCATCCCCGTCCCTTCTCCCAGGGGGAGAAGGGAGAAAGAAAAGCGTTCGCACCAACTACACAACGATACTCCCCACCAGATCATATTCCTGAGCGTCAGAAATCAACACGTTCACCATCTCGCCCGCCACCGGCACGAAATCTTCTGGTGCATCGTTGATCAGCACGCAACCATCAATGTCAGGCGCTTGCGTTTCCATTCTGCCCTGCCATAGCAGATCGCTCTCGGCCGACTCGCCTTCGAAGAGCACACGCACTTCCCGGCCAACCATCGCTTTGTGTTTTCGTTTGGCAATCTTCGCCTGCTCCTTCATCAAACGCGCCTGACGTCGCTTTGCGGTCTTTGCGTCAACCTTGCTCTGAAGCTCATAAGCAGGCGTGCCCTCTTCGTCGGAATAGGTGAACACTCCCACGCGATCGAATTCCACGTTTTTTACAAACTGCAGCAGCTCTTCGAAGTCTGCTTCAGTCTCACCGGGAAAGCCGGTAATGAATGTAGTGCGCACGGCGATCCCGGGCACGCGGTCGCGCACGCGTTTGATCAGTTTCTCCAACGAAGCCCGATTACCGCCGCGCTTCATCAGTTTCAATACGTTCTGCGACGCATGTTGCAGCGGCATATCCAGGTACTTCACCGCTTTGGGTTCAGTCGCTAACACGTCAAGGAACTCATCGCTGATGTGCGTCGGATAGGTGTACATTACACGCACCCACTCGATTCCCTCCGTATGTGACAGTTCGCGCAACAGATGAGCGAGCGCATCCTGTTTGCCGAGGTCCTCACCGTAGCGTGAAGAATCCTGGGCCACGAGTATCAACTCCTTCACGCCTTCTTCGGCCAGTTGCTGCGCCTCGGCGACGATTGAACCAAAACGGCGGCTGCGGAAGTGCCCGCGCATTTGCGGAATGAAACAAAACGCGCACGGTCGATCGCAACCTTCCGCGATCTTTACAAAAGCGTAGTGGCTCGGAGTTGCGAGGACGCGCGGCGTTGATTCATCGTAGAGATAGGTTGCACTCTGGTTGCCGAGCGCGATCACAGGCAGCGAGCGCGTATCGGTTTGCGGATCACACACGGCGAGGATGTCGTTGATTTGGCTGGTACCGATAAACGCGTCGACCTCAGGGATGGATGCCTTCAGTTCATCGCGATAACGTTCCACCAAACATCCGGCAACCACAAGTCGGGTCGCCTGGCCTTCGCTCTTCAAACGCGCCGCTTCCAAAATGGTATCGATCGATTCTTTTTTTGCAGAGTCGATAAAGCCACAGGTGTTCACGACGAGCGTATCCGCCTCATCCGCGTTCGCAGTAAGTTCATAACCGCTTGCCTTGAGTTGTCCCATCATCACTTCGCTGTCGACGAGGTTTTTGGGACAACCCAAACTAATGAATCCGACTTTTTTCATATCCTTAAAACAACGGGGAAGAGGGGAAATGGGGAATGGCGAAAGGTCAACGGTTGGAGGCCTGCTGCCTGCTGCCTTTTGCCTTTTGCCTTCTGCCTTCTGCCTTCCGCCTTCCGCCTTCTTCCCCTTTTACCCTTTCCCCTTTTCGACTGTCCTCTTTTCCCCTGCGTTTTCCAGTTCGCTTAACGTGTGCTCGATGGCCCGGAGTTCCGCGTTCGTCAGTTGTTGCCCGCCGAAACGCACGCGGTTGTAAGCGTGCGTAATCGCGAGGGCCGGCTGCATTTCCAAACCAGCGGCAAACTCGAGCGGTGTCAGGTTGGCGTCGCGCTTCAAGCCGCGTTGCTCCAGCAAAGTCATCAGCCGCTGGTAGAAAACAATCGCCGACGTCTCAGCTCTAAGAGAATCGCCGCGGAAGCTTAACCCACGTCGCCAACCAAAACGCCTTATTCGGATAGCGAGCAAAAGCAGCAAAGCGACTGTCGCCAGCACGAATGTAACCAGCGCGACCGTGCGTCCATGGGCTGCTAAAACGCGCCGAATTGCTGTGGTTAATTGCGCCAGCAAGCGGCGGTAGTCGAATAGTCGGTTTTGTAGGGACGCGGCCAGCGAACGCTGCTCCTGCTTGTCGTAACCGACCACGTATTGATACCAGATCAACTGCATCGCTTCCGCGTACTTGCCGAGGCTAGCCGCGAGACCAGTGCTTACCGGTTCCGTACGTCCGACCGACGGCGTTGGGTCGAAAGTTACCCACGCCTGCGTGCCGGGGAAATAAACTTCCACCCACGAGTGCGCATCGCTTTGCCTTACGGTGTAGGCCCCGGCAGCTTCGTTAAATTCTCCGGGCAAAAACCCGTTGACCACGCGCGCGGCGATACCGCGGCTGCGCAACATCACCACCATCGCGCTCGAAAAATATTCGCAATGGCCGACTTTCACATTGAAAAGAAAATCCGATAACGGGTCAGGGCCGGACGCTTTCATTTGTAAGCTATATCCGAACTGCTCCCGCAGAAATGCCTCGATCGCCTTCGCTTCATCGTAGCGATTATGCGCATGCGCATTGACAACGACAGCGTTAGCGAGCGCATTGATGCGCGGGTCAAGCTTTGCCGGCAGTTGCACATAGCGATCAAAGCCGGCGGGATAAAAATGCAAATCGGTTTTCAGTAGAGACTCGTCCGGCTCAGTCAGATCTGAAAATACTTTGTAGATTATTCGCTCAAAATCGTGTCGCCGCGTCTGCATCGAGCCTTCGGCGTCAACGCGCACCGACGGGAAGTCGCCTTGCACTGCCACCGGCCGCGAGGCTGCGAACAGCACCGGGGATTCTATCGGTTCGAGAAAAACAGTTTGCGCAGCCAGGTGATGGAGCGCCGCCGTTGTTCCTAATTGGAAAAGGCCCCTTTCGCTTTTCTTCTCCTCTGTGCGCCGCGCCTCTGCGGATTTGCGCCAGCCCCGGCCGGTAAATTCATCCAGTGCAACGCCCCGCCAATGAAACGGTCCCCGTGGCTGGGTCTCTTCGAACCGGACGTGCATGACCACGGCGTTGTCGCGCTTCAAATCGCCAATCTCGCCGAGGGTGACACTTTCAGAGAAACCGATGAAGTTTGTAAGTGCTCCGCCGGAGCGCGACAGCGCCGCTGCACCCGAGCGTGGCGCGACCAGAAACAACGGCAGCGCCATCACGAAGATCAGCAATAATAGAACGAGGGCCACGAACGGAAGCCGGTGGGCCTCCACGTTTCGCCGGCTGCCGCGGGCCCGCGTAGTTTTAAAAATCCGCGAGTCGGGTGGCACCAACAGGTTCGTTTCTGCCACCACGATTCCCTTGCGCGCCTTTTGAATTTCAAAGGCAATGATCGCCGACAGGCCGCAAAGTAAATAGAGCGACAGCGTGAAGAGGAATACAGGACTGAAACTCAACCCGGCGGCCAGCAGCACTTCAAAAAACGAAATCAAATAAAGGAACACCCAATCGCGATCGCGTTTTTCCTGCAGCAGCTTCACCGCAGAAAGAAACACGATCAGATGAGCGAGCGCGGTAACGCCGAGCCGCCCGCTCGCATCGCCAATGTCCTGCTGGTATTTCCAATCAACGAAGAAAAGCGGTATGGCCAATACGACGATGATCAGCACCGTTCGTTCTGAGAGTTGCCAGCGGCTGCCTTCGCATTTCCAGGCGAGCACCATCGCCAGCCAAAATAGGACTGCCAGCGTGAGGGATAAGCCGCCGGCGAGAAGCAGCGCGAGGGTAGCGACGCCAATCGTCGTGTAAGAAAACAGTTGAAAGTAGGTTTTGAAATTCAAGTCGATTGCGAATTATTTCTTTGTCAGGCGAATCTCGAACAACTTCGGCCAAAGCTTGCCGGTGACAAACAAGCGGCCGCTCGCCTCGTCGTAAGCGATCCCATTGAGCACAGCCTCCTCGTCGGTTACTTCGCCCGGCGCAAGCAGTCCGCTTAGATCGATCCAACCGGTGACGGCGCCAGATTGCGGATTGATGCGAGCAATCCGGTTGTCGTGCCAGATGTTTGCGTAGATTTCGCCCTGAACATATTCGAGCTCATTTATTTCATTGACGGGCGTGCGACCGCTCACGACTGCGATTGTTCGCTTCACCTGGAAGTTGTCCGGGTCAAGGAAACGAATTTGATTGCTGCCGTCGCTGAGTATGAGCGACGTTCCATCGTTCGCTAATCCCCAGCCTTCGCTTGCGTAATTGAATTTGCCGAGCTGCTGAAAAGTGAAGGCGTCGTAAACAAAACCGAGTTTGTGCTGCCAGGTCAATTGGTAGATCTTCCCCTTTAGCAGCGTGATGCCCTCGGCAAAGTATGGCGTCGGGACGTCAACCTTTTGAACGACACTGCCGGTGTCGATTTCGACTCGACGCAGGCTGGAGCGACCGACCTCGCCAGTGCTTTCCAGGAATTTGCCGTCCTGAACAACCAGTCCCTGCGTGAACGCGTCTCGGTCGTGCGGAAAAGTCCGAACAACTTCGTAGCTGTAAACCGGAGGCTTGTCGTCGCTGGTCGTGGTCGGACGAGAAACTGTTTGGCAGCTAAAGGCGCTAACGAAGAGGAATAGAAGGAACAATCCGTAAAAGCGGAGTGACGCAACGGCGCGCCGGTTTACTCGGGCAAAGGAATGGGGCGAAAACATGAGGCAAGCTTAACATTGCCTCTGATTCGCCGCTAACAGACAACAATCTGGTATCGACCCAGTTTGAATTTCTGTGCAACCTCCGTGTTCTCGGTGTCTCTGTGGTGAGTCTTTTCCTAATTGTTCCACCACAGAGACACAGAGGACTCAGAGGTGGCACAGAGAAAACTATCTGCAGATCGGATCGACCGGCGCAAGCACAGTGGGCAGCGCAGCCAAACCACTTTTTTGTAACAGGCCATTCAACGCGGCGAGCTTATCTGAGTTGACCAATCGCCACTTCGCCAGATCCGTCTTCAACGCCTCACATGCCGCCGACGCATTCTGCTGTGCTGACTTCGCGGGACGCATGTCGCCGCTCTCAATCATGATCAGATAACGCGCCAGGTCTCGGTTGATTGGACCGAAGCCCGCTGGTTCATTCGCGCCATTAGCCTGCTCCTCTATCTCCTTAATCAGCGCAGCAACCGCTACCCCGACGTCTTTCAGTTCTGGTTTCGTCGTAATGACCTGCTGGCGCTCGAGCAAAGCAAATCGCAGGTCTGCAATGTCGTAATAAGATCGGTAACTCGACTCCATGCCGTCCGTCATCTGCCGCGCCAGATCGAGTTGGGCCTGTAGATCGGCAGCCGACGCAGTAACGCGCGGATCCATCTTCACGACCAACGGTTGGCGGAACGTTTGCCCGCCCACGGTCAGGGTAACTTCATAGCCGCCGGCCACCGCATACGGACCAGGCGGTTGCAGTCGCGGCGTTTCGCCCGCGATCGCGTGATCGGGAACCGTGTATTCGATGTAATCAAGCAGCTTTCCGTAGTAACCGAAAGGCAGCGTCGGCGGATGTTCCCATTGCAGGTTCCAAACGAAGCGATGCAGACCGGCTTTGGTCGATAACACCGCGGGCGGCGCGAACCAATACTCGGGAGCGTTGGCGAGAAGTTTCTCGGGCGCGGGTGCGACGCTGGAATAATGACGAACCGTGCGGCCGCGACTGTCACGAATGTCGAGCGTAATCGCTCCCGTCGCATCTACGGGCAGGTAGTAATCTATAATTGCTCCCTCAACCGGGTTTTGACCGGCAGCAGTGTCGGCGGGAAGCGGCGTATCAGGCCAGGTGTCCCAACGAGCGCGCGTCGCGTTTTCTGGCGGCAGCAGATGCACTTTGTCCGCAGTCAGCTGGTCATTTGTCAGCCGCACCGGAGACAGGTTGTCGAGCGACCATAAGCCACGGCCGTAAGTCGCAGCGACGAGGTCGTTTTCGTGAACCTTTAAATCGCGCACTGAGACTGTGGGCAGGTTCAACTGCAAACTCTGCCAATGATCACCGCCGTCGAAGGAAACATGCGCGCCAGTTTCCGTTCCCGCGTAAACCAACCCAGGGCGTGCCGGGTCCTCACGCACGACGCGCGCTAAGCCCTTTTCCGGAAGACCACTAACGATTTTCTGCCACGTCTTGCCCGCATCTCGGGTGCGCTGAATGTAAGGATGCGAATCCGGCCAGGCGTTGGCGACGACGTAAGCCGTGTCTGCGTTTAGTGGCGAGGCCTCAATCAAGATTACGGCCGCCCGATCGGGTAAATCCGGAGGCGTGACGTTTTGCCAGTTACTGCCGCCGTCTCGGGTGAGCTGGACCAGGCCTGTGCTCGTGCCTACCCAAATCATGCCAGCCTTTAGCGCTGACGGAGCGATGGTTTGAATTACACCCCGCGCCAGCGCCTGCGGCTTGTCTTCCTCTTCGTCATCAACCGAAGCGTGATTTCGTTTGGCTGCGGGTGTCTTCTGCGTAAGGTCAGGACTAATCTCAGTCCAGGTAATCGCGCCGTCAGTAGTTTTGAGTACGTTCTGCATGCCGACGTATAGCGTTTTCGGATCTGTTGGCGAGAAGACGAGCGGTGTTTCCCAGGTGTAACGATACTTCGGCGCGGGAACGAAGACTGTCGAGATTTGATTGTTGCTTCGGTCCAATCGCAGGACCGTACCGAACCAACCTATCGAGTAGACAAAGTTGCGGTTAGTAGGATCAGGGGCAATGTAGCCGCTTTCAAACGAGCCTGAGGGAAACCAATCACGAAATGTTATCTGGCCAAAGTCGCTGCGCGTGGGAACAACTACCGAGCCGCTGTCCTGTTGCGAAGCGTAGAGCCGATAGGGAAACCCGCTGTCAGTGTTGACGTGATACATCTCGCCGGTGGGTTGATTAAACCACTCCGTCCAGTTCAAGCCGTCGTCGACCGAAATCACGGCGCCCTGGTCGGTTCCCATGAACATTCGTCGCGTGTCGTCCGGCGCAATCCAAAGAACGTGATCGTCTTCCCCGCTGGGCTCGCCCTTGAATGCAGTAAACGTTTTACCTCCGTCCAGCGAGCGGTAGCTGGCGGTTTGCATTACGTAGACAGCATCCGGGTTCTTGGGATCGACAAACACGCGGCTGAAATAACCGCTGCCAATTACACGCGCGTCCGCCGTCACCTTGTTCCATTTTTCCCCGCCATCATCGGAGCGAAAGAACCCCTGAGTCATGATTGCGTATACGCGCTTGCCGCCGGTCGCGGGCGCTACCGCCACCCCAATGCGGCCGCGGTTTTCGTTAGGCAGGCCAACACCGCCAACCGGCTGCCAGGTTGAACCCTCGTCCGTAGAACGATAAATGAACGACGCTGGACCTGGAGGGCGTGGCTCGGTGGGACTGAATCGTACCGTTCCGGTTGCCGCGTAAACATTGCGAGCGTTGTCAGGATCGGCGCACATGTCGAACACTGCGGCCTTCGCGTCTTTGAAAAATACGTGCTTCCAGGTCTTGCCACCGTCAGTAGTTTTGTAAACTCCGCGATCGTGGCCTGGACCAAACGGCCCGACGGCGCCCGCCAGCACAATATTGGGATCGCGGGGGTCGACAATTAAAGAAGAGATCGAATTTGTCGCGCGTAGACCAACGTTAATCCAGGTGGCCCCGGCGTCGATGGATTTGTAAACCCCATTGCCTTGAAGCTGTTCGCCGGTACCCACGTAAATGATATTTGGATTTGAAGGCGCGACAGCCAGGGCACCAATGGCAGCCTCGTGCGTGGCGTCAAAAATCGGCTGCCAGGTACGACCGCCACTCGTCGTTTTCCACAAACCGCCGCCGGGCGTGCCGAAATAATAGATTGACGGCTGCCCCGGAATACCGGCGACGGCCGTAACGCGGCCAGCGCGGTGCGGGCCAATCAGCCGCCACTGCATCCCGGAATAAATTGGCCCTGCGCTTTGAGGCGCTGCGACCTTCACGTTAACGGCGAGACATATCGTCGCCAGCAGGAACATGGCCGCGTGCTTGAGTTGCAAATCACGCGATCGCAGTAATGGATAGTTGATTTTCATGAATCTAAAGTGTGTTACTAAACCAGGATCTTAGGGATTGGTGACTCTTTCAACGAGTTTCGCGCAACTCGCGGGTGCAAGGCGATACCTCCATGCCGCCCTGTGTCAGGTGGAATACGCCTTTGACCGCGAACACGTCGTCCTTTTTAATCCCCGCAAACTTATCTTTGTTCGCAGCGATAACCGTGCAGTCCACGCCAACCCAGGTGTCCCTACTGGCATCCGCCTGCAGGTTGATGGTTAGTTGCTTATCTCCGATATCAAAGTAAACGTGATGGGCGTTGAAATCTTCGATGGCCCTCCCGACCACTACAACCTCCTTGCCCTCATACTTGGTACGCAATGCTTCCTTATCTTGTTTGTGCTGATCGTTCAGGTCGTTCACGTTCAGTACGGTGAGTCCCGCATCTTTTTTCGGCCCCAGATATTGGCAGGCAAACAGACAGACGGCGATGAGCGTTGCAGCGAGAATACTATTCGTCATTATTCCTCCAGAGTTTGTGATCATTCGGATTGCGGGCAGCTACCGCCGTCGAGTGGCGCGGCTCGCGGTTTATATCATCACGCTGAAACCTTCTCAAGCAGGCTTAGGCTTCGTTGGTGTTTTGAAGTTGCGTTTGCCAGGAGTGAGGGGCCAGCGGGGCAAAGAGTCCCATGAAGCGAATGCGTACCGGCCACCCCACGAACATGGTGGGTGGTTTCGATTCACTTCACGCGACGTTCGATTTTTAAAAGATAGCGTTGAACCCGACAGTCGATGAGTCGTAGGTAGGGTTTCGCGGTCGTTTTCGATTTATTCCGCCGCCCGGCAACAAGTTAATCAACGTCAATCCGTGTTGGCATAACCATTGCCCTTCGGCGTCTCCATGGCAGCCGAACTCAGTCTTGTTCGACCACGACTTCGCGATCGGAAGCGAGCGGTAGTTATCCATCGAGAAGCTGAGCGGCTCGACCTTCTAACAAAAATCCGCCCTTACGTTGAAGTCACGATTTTTCTTCTGCTCGTTTCACTGACGGTTGCTTCCGGTTTCGTGATTTCTGCCTATCGGGATTTCTCGGCGATCGTCGACGAACAAATCGCCGGTGGCTATTTGAAAAGCCATGCCGGCCTCTATGCTGCGCCACGCGTGATCGAGAAAGGCGCGCGCCTGACGCGTGACAGGCTCGCAACCACTCTGCAATCGGCCGGATATGCGAGGGATAAGGCGAGCAGCATCTGGAACGGAAGCTTTACAGTTAACGACGCAGAAATCCGAATTCACCCGCGCCAGGGAGCTGACAGTCATGAGTGGGTAAACGTGAAGTTTGATAACAGCGGACGCATCGCGGCGCTATCTGCGAACGATCGTGACGAACTGCCTTCCTATGCGCTCGAACCCGAATTGTTGACCACCGATGCTTCGCTCAAGATCGGCAAGCAGCAGAGTCTTGCCTTCGAAGAGATTCCGCCGGTCGTAGTTCAAGCCATCATTGCGATTGAAGACAGACGATTCTTCGAGCACAGCGGCGTGGATATTCGCGGCATTGGGCGCGCGCTGCTCAGCTTCAGCTCGCGCGGCCGAATTCATTTTCAACAGGGTGGCTCGACCATTACTCAGCAACTCGTCAAGAATGTTTACCTGACGCCGGAAAAGACTCTGCAGCGCAAGTTCAATGAAGCAATTCTCGCGTTGGTGCTGGAGAATCGACTTTCCAAACAGGACATATTCTCCTTGTATTGCAACGAGATTTACCTGGGCCAGCGAAACGGCGTCGGCGTCCGCGGTGTGGCCCAGGCGGCGCGGGTGTATTTCGGAAAAGAGCTGCAGCAGTTGTCACTTCAGGAAGCCGCAACGATTGCCGGCATGATTCAGGGACCATCACGCTACGCTCCGGACAAACATGCGGACGCAGCCAAAGACCGCCGGGATCTGGTAATTAAGGCAATGGTCCGCGAAGGAATCCTTAGCTCAGACCAGGCATTGTCGGCTGAAGCTTCGCCGGTCGCCATTGCTGCTTTTGACAGCACCGATAACGAGATGGCGCCTTACTATGTGGATTCGGTGAATCGCGCGCTCGAGGCCACGGGTTCAGCAGGCGAAGATGCAGAAGCTCAGGGCCTCCGCGTTCAAACAACCATCGATCCCGACTTGCAGTCAGCCGCTGAGCGCGCTTTGGTTCAGCAACTTGATACGCTCGGCAAATCTTCCCGCAGTCCCCGTCCTCAGGGCGCAATGGTCGCACTTGATCCTCAGACGGGCCAGGTACTCGCGATGGTTGGCGGTCGGAATTACGCTGAGTCTCAATTGAACCGCGCTACGGACGCGAAGCGGCAGCCGGGTTCAGTTTTCAAGCCCTTCGTTTATGCGGCGGCGCTCGAGGCGGGCTACTCCCCGCTTTCGACTTTCAGTGACGCACCACAAACGTTTGAGTACGGGAATGCGACCTACTCGCCGGGCAATTACCATCAAGCGTATGCGATGCACGACGTGATGATGCGCGAAGGATTGGTTCGCTCTTTAAATGTTGTTACGGTTGACCTGGCGATGCGTGTAGGACTAACTCGAGTGGCGAACACGGCTGCGCGGTTTGGCCTGCCCAGGCCCGCCGCCTATCCGTCGCTCGCTCTCGGAACCACTGAGGTAACTCCACTGCAGGTTGCTGCTGCCTATGCTGCATTCGTTAACGGTGGCAAACGAGTCGAACCAACCCTGGTTACCGGAATCATGAACAGCGGAGAGCGCCCGCCATACGATGTGGCGCCGGCAACGGAACAAATCGTGAGCCCCGCCACGGCGTACATGATTACAGACATGCTTTCCGACGTAACGACGCGAGGCACGGCCGGTCGGGCCAAAGCGAATTTCAAAGACGTCGCGATTGCCGGCAAAACCGGAACGTCACGCGATGGCTGGTTTGTGGGCTACACCCCAAACCTCGTCTGCGCCGTGTGGATCGGCTATGACGACAATAAGCAGCTGGGACTAACCGGGGCTGAAGCGGCCTTGCCCGCATGGATCGATTTTGTGAAAGAAGCGGTAGCGATTCGGCCGAGTCTTGGCGGAACTCAGTTTGCTAAACCGGCGGGCATTATGACTGTGAAAGTTGATCCGGAAACCGGTTTCATGGCTGGCCCCAATTGTCCGAGCAGCGTTGTCGTTAATGTCGCGTCACGCTTTGCGCCGGTGACTGATTGTTACAAGCACCGTCCTTTGGAGTCGCTATTAACTGAGGATGTGCCTACCGAGGTGGCCTACGAGGAACCTGTCTTCGAGCATGAGGTAGTTCCGGAAGCTCGCCAATCATCAAGGGTCGACGAGGATGCGTTAACTGACCCTGGTGAACCTCTGGAAAGTGCCCCTGCAGTTGAAGCACCAACACGCACTCGTCAAACACTCAAACAAATCGACCAACACAGCCGTCCGAGCCTGGTCAACGATCCCGTACTCGCCCGAAAGCCATAGATCATAAAGCTGTCGTAGCGCGAGGCGAACGCTCTGTGACTATGCCGCCCGATGGGCGGTAAGCGGAGCCGTTCCGACATCCGACGCATAGCCTTAGGCACCGAGTAGCTTTAGGCTGTGCGTTGTTGACGAAGTTTTTCGAGGCCCTGGATCTTCACGACGTAAGCGTGAGCCTCGGGCGATTGGAACATTTCCAGAGTCTCAACCTCCTGTTCGGTGACAGGCGTGATGGCGAGGTCTTTATACTCCAGTCGCTGCGGATCTGACGTGACCTTCTTAAGGATGCGGTAGCACTTCAAATAAAATGAGATCCATTTAATCTGTTTGGAGATGGATTCCACCAGGTACTTCGGATAGAAACTCCAGACCGATTCGCGCTGCAAACTCGAGCGTCGATCGCGCCGAAACTTAAGGCGAAAGAATCCGGTTTCAATTGGATGGGTGCTCTCCACACTCTTACTCACGCGAAACCAATTCAGGTAAATCATCGTTTTGCCCGGACTGGTTCCCGTCGCCACACATCGCCTGAGCACCGTCTCGATATGATCGTCTGAGTAATAAGTCGTCCAAACTCGTTCGTAAGCCTCTTCCCATTCGGCGCGCGTCATTAGTGCGTGTGGCGCCGTGACGTGATTGATATCGTAACGGTTCAAATCCGGATCCAGCGCCACGCCGGCTTCGTAAAGCTTGCGATGATCTTCGGAACCCGGCAACGGCGTGAGACAGGTGAACTCAACTATGTCGGTCGGCAATTCCGTCTGCATGATCCGGACGTCGTTCAGGATCGACTCGAGCGTGTCGTTGGGGAAGCCAATTATGTAGCCGCAGAAAATGATCGCGCCGGTCCGCTTCCAATCCAGCAGCATCTGGCGATACTCGGTTATCTTGTTTTGGTTCTTTCTGGCGCCCTTGAGGTTACCGGGATTAATGTTTTCGAGTCCGATGAACACTCGCCTTACGCCGGCGCGTTTGGCCTTATCAATGAAATTCGGAATGCGGTGACACCCGGTGTCTACCTGAATGCTCAACTTGAGATTAATCTTTTCCACTTCGCGCAACTCAATTAGCCGGTCGAAAATAGGCTCCCAGTTCTGATTGCGCGCGAAATTGTCGTCAGTGATCACGAAACTATGGATATCGAGCGCCAGGTTCGCGCGGACAATTTGTTCTATATCGTCCGCGCTGCGCGAGCGTGATTTGCGTCCCTGAACATTGATGATGGTGCAGAACGAACAAGTAAAGGGACAACCGCGGCCCGCATCGAAACTGGTGTTGCCGAAAGCTCGCTTTACGACCTTCGTCGGCAGCAGCGGCGTTATCGCGCCTTCGAGATCCGGCAAGTCGTCCATGAAATTGTAGAGTGGCTTCAGCTGGCCGCTCGCGGCGTCCTGCAGAACTTGATCGAGTCGCCCTTCGGCTTCCCCAGCAAACAAGGAAACTCCCATCTCTTCAGCGCGGCGCACATCCGGATCCCGCTCTTTCAACATTGCGAGGGTGCCCGACACATGAAACCCGCCGAGGGCCACGAGGATGCCGTGTTCACGCAGCGCCGCAGCAATATCAAGCGCGCGTGGAAACTGGTTGGATTGGACGCCAACCAACATCACCATGCCGGCGCCTGCTTTTTGAATCAATGAGGCGATCCGTTTCGGACGAATGCGCGTGTGGGTTTCATCAATGGCGTGCACCTCGATCTTGACGTCGTCGCCCAGAACGTGGCGCTGCGCGCAGTCGAGGGCCAGGCCGTTGATGACCGCCAGGGAATTTGAAGGCACCGGCGCGCGCAACCATTGGATGACATAACCATCATCGTCATAGTGCGACGGCTTAACGAGCACAAGGCAGAAACGCTGTAGTGTGGGCGGCTGCAAGTCGTTCGAGTTGTAACTGAAAAAACCCGGTAAGTGTTAAGACGAGACGAATCTTATCGACCGCGACGCCACGCGTCAATGCTTTGGCCCATTTTCGGAAGCACCGCGCCAACCGGAAAAGATCCAGATTGAAGGACTTGGAGTCGCCCTCTAGAGCAAGGTCCGCCATGATTTCTCCAATCACAGTACAAAACTTGAACCCATGCCTTGAACCCGGAATACCGTAAATAGGCATATCGTAAAACTTCTTATCTCCGTTCTCGTCTCGCGTCACTTCCCGGGTTCGTTAAACCACACGAAACCCAGTGGGAAATCACACCAAATGGATCGCTGCCGTCGACTTGCGTGAATTATTCAAATTGAGATAAAACCAGCCAACATGAATACCCAACTCGGGGTCGGATCGGTGAAGCACGTTTTCGCTCGGCTGGAGGACTCATTCTATGACAGTCGCCGTGAAACTGAACGATGTGGTCGACGCTGTTGAAGCTGCGATGGACGAAACTTCGCAGTATGTCGATCGAGAAACAGGAGAGATTGTGCCGATCTCCAGCGAAGAGCGGGAAGCCGCCGAAGAGGACGAACCACTCTCCGACTATCCGGATTGGCAGCATGATTCAATTCTCAAAGCGCGCGAGGTGATGAAGGAGCCCGCACGATTTTGCGAATTGCCGACTCAGTTTGATGTGCATGAGTACAAGATCATGGAAGATTTTTGTTTCAGCCTGGCAGACAGCGCGGAAGGCAAAGAGCTGCTGCAACTAGTTAAGGGGCAAGGCGCGTTTGGCAGGTTTAAGAGTGCGATTCACTCGCTGGGCATTGAGAATGAGTGGAACGATTTCAAACGCGACGAGCTGGAGAGGTTGGCGATTGCCTGGCTGGAAGGGAATGAAATCGCATACACAAGGTAATAGGTCTTTGCTCCCCGGACCAGACGAAAAAATCAATCCCGGCGACTTCCTAGTCTCCCATCGCGACGGGTCGGGATTACCCGCGCACTACCATGGCCTCCAGCAGGCTTAACTTCCGTGTTCGAGATGGGAACCGGTGTGACACCCGACAACATTGGGTCCTCTGGAGTCTCTTTTAGTTGACTGTCAGTCGTTGCCCGTCATAACTTCTGAGGCACATGAAAGTTCTGCTCACAATATGTCTGCTGTTGACGCCATCAATCGCGCTGAGTCAAACCCGCGCCGAAATCAAAGAAGCTGAACGCCGGCTTTCCGAGCTGGGCTACTGGACCGGCGCAGTTGACGGAGTCCTGGATCGTGCAACGCGTCTGGGTCTCGTCGCTTTCCAGAAGTATGAAGGCCGCGCGGCGACGGGCCAGATTACGCTCAGGGAGCTCGAAGCAATTCGCGCTGCCTCATCTCCTAACGCAAAGGAGTCGGGATACGAGCACGTGGAAGTGGATCTGGATCGGCAAGTGATGATGCTCGTCGACGCAGCTGGGGGAGTGCGAGTGCTGCACATTTCGTCCGGCACTGAGGGGGAGTTTCTGGAGGAAGGTAAACCGAGCACAGCCCACACGCCCCGAGGACGCTTTATCGTCTATGACAAAGTTGCGGGTTGGGACGGTAGGCCTGGTGGGATGTATTACTCCAGCTACATTAGTGGCGGCGTAGCGATTCACGGCTACCCAAGCGTACCAACTGAGCCGGCGAGCCATGGCTGCATTCGCCTGCCCATCTTCGTCGCAAAAGAAGTGAGCAGACTGATGCCATTGGGAACTATCGTACTCGTCTACGACAAAGTCACATTCGTGTCAGCTAAGGAATGGATTTCGAATCCTGCGCTCAAGCAAGCTGCCCTTGCAGTCACCGTCGCCTCAGGGTTTGATGACTATGAAGTCTTAACAGCGAACAAGTCCAGAACGGTCGTGGTCAAGAAAGCCCGCCCAAGAATCACTCGAGCAGACTAGATAAATAGCTCTCTGGAGTGCGCTGACTTGTCAGCGCTTTAGTCGGCTGTTCCGCCTTTTCAGCTCAGATGGAAGATTTGACACTTGGAATAGCGAAAGCCCGCAAGAGCTTGATGCTCCAGCGGGCTCCTAAGTAAATTCAGGCAAATTCATGCTGTCCCATCCCCGCGCGTCGGGATTAGCCGCGCAGTACGATCGCTTCCACCAAGCTGTAACTTCCGCGTTCGGGCCACGGGTGTGACCGTGCCGACAAACGGACCACGGCAGCGACTTGGCAGCTGATTCAAGCCTTCTTGGTGAGAAGCGAATGACCGGAAACACAGATGAAAACGCGCAATCTTAACTCGCTCACGTCTGACGACCTTGAAAGCATTCTGGGAGCTGATCCGATCGTATCGCTGGTTGGTTCCGGAATCTCCACCTACGAACCCACTGATCTGCCCGCCGGGCAAAGTGTTACCAGCGCCGTCTTGCAAGTTTTATCAAACCTACCCGGCGCGTCAGATCAGGATGAAGCCGATCAACGGCAACTCGACAAGCTGCTTGCGATGATTCCCTTTGAAGCCCTGATGGAACGGTGTCCAAGCCCGCAAAAGGTAAGGGGCATCATATTCACGTTGTATGGCGGGGGCCGTGAGCCGAACGGCATCCATCATTCGATCGCGCAATTGGCGCTGAACAAGAGAATAAATTCGATCATAACCACCAATTATGACCTCGCGCTGGATGAAGCACTTAGATGCGCAGGTGCTGGACTACCTTTAGTTGTCAGAGATACTGACGCCCCGGTCGGTGAGCGCGCCTATTTCAAGATACACGGCACCGCTAGTCCGAACCACGAAGATACGTTGGTCTATAGCTTGCGGCTGGAAGCTGCGATGCCTCCCTGGAAGCGCAACCTCCTGGAGAAACTTATTCATGGGCGAGTATTTTTAGTCGTTGGATACTCGGGGTTCGATTTCGAGGTATGCCCGCAAATACCAAAAGCGAAGCCGCACTCGGTTATTTGGAATTTCTTTGAAGAAAAAGATATGCAGACCTCGCCTGGTTACAAACGTCTGGTTGCAGACGGCGTAGCGGTAATCCCATTGATCGGCAACGTCTGGACACTACTCGAACTGCTACGCTGCAATGAGACGGAAACAGGACGCCATCGAAGTACCGCAAATGTTGAGCATATGTTGAGAAGCTCGTTTTCCAAAGAAGAACTGATTCTCTGGCGGATTAACCTGCTCAATAGTATGGGGAACGGTCGACTATCCTTGAGAACGTTGAAGGCGACGGACAACGGTCCCGCCAGCTATGATCGATTGCGGGCGTATGCTGAAAGCGAACATCACCGCGGGCAATATCGTAATGCCGAGAAGTTTTACTTGCGCGCGTCTAAGATCGCTCCAGACGATCTTTCCCGCCGGATGTGTCTTTTAGATGCGAGCGATGAGGCCAGATGTTTCGGGCACTGGCGCAGAGCTGAAAAGTTAATCGATTTTGCGATTGAGCGACTTCCGCATTCGATGTCGAAGCTGGACCGCAACGGACTTCGGGCGCGCGAACTGCTAAAGCGAACTCTGGTTCTCGGCCAATGGATTCAAACCACTTCAAAACTTGCTCGACTAACAACGAAAGTTGACAAGAAGGACAAGCTTGGTTTGGAGAGGCGCACAAAGACGAGCCAAGCCCAAGCTGCTGAGTGGATCAGCGAAGGCTCGGGACTAGCGATCGTAAATGGTCTGTGGTTCGACTTTCAGCAGTATCGGCTGTGGGCTGAACGGATGTCGTTATCCGCAAGTTTGGTCATGTCCAGAGGACCCTTTGAACCGCCGCCTTCCCGCGAAGGATACCAGCAGCTAGGTTACAGCTTGGCTTTATTGATGGTTAATCGCGATCAGGCAAAGAGAGAGGCGAGATCGGGTTCCCGCACGGATCGAATGGCGGATGAATTGGAACAATCTCTAATTGTCGCCGACCACTTAGGTTGCCATCCAGAGATATGGAAACTGGCCCACACCCTGATCACCTTGTTTCGCCAGAGACAAGTTCGTTATTTTAGAAAATTGCTGTGGAACTTCTTGTTATGCCAGTATGCACCGACAAAACGAATACCATATCTAATTCTGGGAGCCTGACGCCGAGCGCAAAAGATTCAAACTTTAAGGACTGTTATTTCAAAAGCCCGCGGGAGCGTTACGCTCTGTCGTAGGCTTTTAGATTATTCCCGGAAACGTTTACACCTTCGACGACGTATCAACATTCGCCATGGCGCTGGGCGGCGGCGTCGACATTCGCACCAGAAAACGAGTTGGTGATGCGTCTGATCCAAGTGGATTACACTCCGACGCATGTCGGCTCGGGGTGGCAGAACAAAGTTCGGCTGTCCTTTGGCATTATCTGCAAGAAGTAAGACGCCGTCTGAGCAGCCCTCTCCCATAAAATCAGGTTCGAAACTCTTTTGGGGGATGCGATGACAAATGCCAACACCCGTGTTGCGGTTCTTTCATTAGTGTTGCTGGTTGCCGCTGCCCCGACGATCGCGCAAACGCAAACGCGCGCGCGGCGTGTCGAGCAGAACACTTCCAGCTCGCCCACCTCTCAAAGCACCGAAGCAGCAAAAGCCGCTGAGCGAGCGGAGGGTGTCGACGTCATCCGGATCAATACAACCCTGGTAACGGTTCCAGTCAGTGTCCTCGACCGCGACGGAAAGTACCTCCCCGATCTGCAAAAGGAAGACTTCCGGGTTTATGAAGAAGGCGTTGAGCAGCAGCTGGCGTACTTTGCCACCGTGGAAAAGCCGGTCACAGTCGTCCTAATGCTTGATACCAGTTCGTCGATCTGGTCTCAGTTGGATCAGATTAGAAACGCTGCGAAGGCATTCGTCGAAGAGCTCGGTGAAAATGATCGCGTCATGGTGGTCTCATTCGCGAGCGGTCTGACAGTGGAATGCGAGGCGACCGCTGATCGCGAGAAAATTCGCAAAGCAATCAAGGGTACGGGCAAAGGTCTGAGCACGCGCTTGTACGACGCGATGAACAAACTCATGCAGAAGCACCTCAACCGAATTGAGGGTCGCAAGGCTTTGGTGCTCTTCACCGATGGCGTAGATGCCACCAGCCGTAAGGCCACGTACGAGAGCACCGTCCATACCGCTGAGGAACTCGACGCGACGATCTATACGATCCGATACGATACCTATGATCCGTCAGCGGATACTGGAGGTTCGTCAGGATCTCAATCCGGTGGCATTTTCGGATCGATTCTGAAAAAGTTACCTCTGCCAGTAACCATCGGAAGTGGGAGCGGGGCTGGAACGAGTAGAGCAGACTATGACCGCGGTGCAAGTTACCTGCGCCAGCTCGCAGAATCAACCGGTGGCCGGGTATACGAAGCCGGCCGAGACCTAAGCTCCTTGCATGACGCTTTCAGCCACATTGCCCACGAGTTGGGCCGCCAGTACACGCTTGGTTACTACCCGACAAAACGAGAAGGATTGGGCGGACGGCGACTGATCAAAGTGCGCGTCAACCGGCCCGATGTAGTGGTGCGCGCACGCGGCAGCTACATCTACAAAGACTCGCAAGACAACCCGAAACCGAAGCGATAGAGCTATGGGGACTCTTTAAAATCACCGTTAATAGAAAAAGCCCGCGAGAAATTAATCTCGCGGGCTTTCGAATTAATCCCGGCGACTTCCTATTCTCCCACACAGTTACCCGCGCAGTACCATCGGCTCCAGCAGGCTTAACTTCCGTGTTCGAGATGGGAACGGGTGTGAAGCTGAAGAAGAAGCATTCGACTAATTAGTAATGCAAAGCAAAAGCCTGGTTGAATATACGAGCGGGCTTTTGGAATTAATCCCGCCGACCTACTACTCTCCCCACACAGTTACCTGCGCAGTACCATCCACTTCAGCAGGCTTAACTTCCGTGTTCGGGACGGCTACTGAAACTGGCCCTTGCACCTTTAGAAAAGTTGTAATAAGGTCTCGGGTCGTCAATCATACTCAAATTTTCTCATTTAACTCAAACCTGATCATGGCACTTAGTTGTGATCTCATGCTTCCAAATTCATAACTCGCCCGCGGGCTGAACTCTCATGGACGACGAAGTTCCCTCCCGAAGTCTCACCATCTATCTTAGTAAGGAAAACGTGCGACGAAATGCCCTGGTTAGGGGAACTGACGGTGTTACTGAAAAACAGATTCCAGTCGGCCGAGCAATAGACGCACGACTCTTGATTAAACCTCCAGACGCAAAGCCGCCAATTTGGGCAGATCTTTTCAAGGATTATGTCCAACCGCGGGAGTTCGGAAACGCAAGTTCACCAGGGGCTGTTCTTCTCGTGCCGATACTGCAGCGATGGGCGGCGATTACCTTTGGTCAAGGAAGACATCTTCTATCAACGGATGCATTTGAAGATCGTTTTGGGCTAAGGGTAGCGCTGAACTGTATCGATGAGGAAAAAATTCGTTCCCTAGACAAGCAAACTTTTGACGCTATCGCCCGACACACGGTGGAACAAGCTAGTCACGAAGCAAACGCCGGCGAATTTGGGTTCGATATAGAGCGCGATATGTTACGCGCAGTCACTGGAACTCCGAGAAATGATGATTACGGTAAGCGTCTAACGGGCATGGATGCCCTGAACACTCAGATTAGAGTTAGGCTTCGTGATTTGTATGATTTACTTAAGGCTTACCACGACAAGTTTTTTGATGATTCGTACCGTCGCTCGTTCCCGTGGGTCGACCAAATAGCCCTTGTAAGCGATCCTACCGTCGAAAGGGATCTAAACGATTCTCTTATTAAGATGATTCGAGAACAACGCTTCGATGAAACCGACGAACGATGTTGGCTTGCAATTCCAGACGTCATCGATTGGGCCCGTGTTAGTGGCTTTCGCTATAGTCAAGCTCCTCGCAGGCCGGAACTCTATGATATCCACTTAAAAAGCTTTCTTGAGCACCTACAGCATCCGGAGAATTTATCGATACTCGGCCTCAAAGGCCGCAAGGTGTTTTGTATGGGGGACAACGATCAGATCATGAAAAGTTGGAGCGTTTTCAATTGTCTATATTGCGAGCTCGATAGAGGTGGGCAGTCATACGTACTGAATGCTGGCAAGTGGTATGCGTTGGAAAACGACTTTGTCAAACAGGTAAACGCATCATTTGAGAAGATTCCAATTTACTCAGGTACGTTTGCTGAATATAACGATGAAACGGAAAGCGATTATAACGCCCGGGTCGTGAGAGACGACAGTAATCGATATTTCTTGATGGATCGTAACCTCACTTATCGGGGCGGCCAGATGGAATTCTGCGACATCTTTTCAAAAGACAAGGAACTCATTCACGTCAAGCGTTACGGAGGCTCTGCAACGTTGAGTCATCTGTTTTATCAAGGAGTGACATCGGCTGAGTTCTTCCAGATGGATACTGAATATCGAAGGCTTATTCGTAATAAACTATCTAGGAGCTTTCAATTATTCGACCCAAGGAAGCGACCCGATCGGGATGAGTATCATGTCATATTCGGAATCATTAGCAGATCGGACAAGCCCCTTACGATGCCGTTTTTTTCCCGCGTGGGAATACGTCATGCTATGCGCAGACTACAAGGATTTGGATACAAAGTGTCGCTGGCAAAAATTGGCGTTGCAGAAACTAGAAGTAAATTGCAAAAAATGCGTCCAAGGCTAACGAGTTAAGATTAGCTGCTTCCACCACCATGTTCGGCCTCAACCCTTCATAGAAAAGCCCTATAGACTTCGAGAAAACACTAAAAAGCCCGCGGGAGCGTGATGCTCTCGCGGGCTTTTGAATTAATCCCGGCGACTTCCTACTCTCCCACACAGTTACCCGCGCAGTACCATCGGCTCCAGCAGGCTTAACTTCCGTGTTCGAGATGGGAACGGGTGTGACCCTGCCGACAAAATCACCGGAAAACCGGTCCGCATTTCAAATCAAAGATTTGATTGCGGTGAACTTTGGTCTTTGTACTTTGGTGTTTGGTCTTTGTTCGCTTCCGCAACTTGAGTCACTTTCCGGAAGACGTGCAAAGATCAAAGTACAAAGCACCAAGTTCAAAAGATCTTGGAAAATCGAATAGTGACCGACAAGGCAATTTGAGATTTGAAATCTCAGATCTCAAAGTCGCGCAAGCGCGAATTTGTTGCTTGAGTAAATTTTATGGTCAAGCCAAGGGACTGATTAGTAGTGGTCAACTGAGCACATTACTGCACTTACATATCCACCCTATTAACCTCGTGGTCTACGAGGAGTCTCACTGGCAGAAATAATCTTGGGTCTGGCTTCACGCTTAGATGCATTCAGCGTTTATCCATGCTCCACATAGCTACCGAGCGCTACGGCTGGCGCCA
>Ga0070682_100000150_pt1 | contig 55238 bp, 56 predicted proteins | sample KBSC63LmetaG_FD_64668 | JGI IMG/M metagenome (GOLD analysis project Ga0070682, IMG submission 64668) | Corn rhizosphere microbial communities from Kellogg Biological Station, Michigan, USA - KBS C6-3L metaG | ecosystem: Host-associated > Plants > Roots > Rhizosphere | place: USA: Michigan...
CCTGCTTGATCGCTACCCACCCAAACGAGGCTCGCGGAGCCTCCGCCTCGCCCTTAAGCGCATCACCGAAGAGCCGACCGGCCGCAAGCGCAGCGAGCTGGAGAAGCGCTTCGCGCCGTTCCTCCGCCGATACCGCCTGCCCCTGCCTCGCTTCAACGACTGGATCACCCTGGACAACAAGCGCTACCGAGCTGATTGCCACTGGCCGGACACCCACCTGATCGTCGAGCTCGACGGCTGGCAGGGCCACAGCACCCGCTCGGCCTTCCAGGACGACCGCGCTCGCGACCGCGCGCTCAAAGTCGCCGGTTATTCGGTGATCCACCTCACCTGGGCGCAGCTCAACTCAGAACCCGCCCAGGTCGCCGCCGACCTGCGGGCCCTGTTCAGGCCCGCCCCGCCTCGAGCAGGCGGCTGAGGAAGCGGCGGGTCTCGTCTCGCTGCGGTGAGACCAGCACCTGGGAGGGCGGGCCCTGCTCGAGGATGCGGCCCTCGTGGAGGAAGGCGACCTGGTCGGCCACCTCGCGGGCGAAGCTCATCTCGTGGGTGGCGATCAGCATCGTCATCCCCTCCCCCTTGAGGTCGCGGACGGCCTGCAGGACCTCGCCGACCAGCTCGGGGTCGAGGGCGCTGGTGACCTCGTCGAGGAGGAGGGCGCGGGGGTGGCCGGCGAAGGCGCGGGCGATCGCGACCCGCTGCTGCTGGCCGCCGGAAAGGTTGTCGGGGCGGTCGTCCTCGCGGCCTTCGAGGCCGAAGCGGGCGAGCAGGGCGCGGCCCCGCTCCTCGGCCTCGGCCTTGGAGGACCCGTGCGCCCGCCTCTCCCCCAGCATCACGTTCTCCAGCGCGGTCATGTGCGGGAAGAGGTTGTAGGCCTGGAAGACGAGGCCGAGGCGGCGGCGGGCGCCGACCGGGGCGACGGCGGGGTCGGTGATCGTCTCGCCGTCGAGGAAGACGTCGCCGTCGTCGATCTCCTCCAGCAGGTCGATGCAGCGCAGCAGCGTCGACTTGCCCGAGCCGGAGGCGCCGATCAGCGCCACCGCCTCGTGCTCACGCACGGTCAGGTCGATCCCGCGCAGCACCTCGCGCTCGCCGAAGGACTTGGTGACCTCGCGGATCTCCAGCACCGGCTTCCCGGGCGCGCTCATCGCACGGCCCCCTCCGGGCCGCCCATCCGCTCGACCACCCGCGCCAGCGGCACCGTCACCGCCAGGTAGAGGATCGCGGCGGCGATCAGCGGCGTGTAGTTGAAGGTCTCGCCCTGGACGATCTGGGCGATCCGGAACGCCTCCTGCGGACCGAGGATCGAGATCAGCGCCACGTCCTTCTGCAGGGCGACGAAGTCGTTCAGCAGCGGCGCCGCGACGCGGCGGATCGCCTGCGGCAGGATCACGTGCCGCATCGCCTGCGCCTCGGTCAGGCCGACGGCGAGGGCGGCGTCGCGCTGGCCGCGGTGGACCGAGCGGATGCCGGCGCGGTAGACCTCGGTCACATAGGCGCTGTAGGAGAGGCCGAGGGCGATGCCGCCGAGGACGACCGGGTCGGTCGGCAGGCCGCTCAGCCGCAGCGCCGGGACGCCGAAGCCGACCAGGTAGACGAGCAGGATCGTCGGGATGCCGCGGAAGAGGTCGACGTAGACGGTGGTCAGCAGGCGGAAGGGAAAGAAGGCGGGCGCCCGGCTCGTCCGCAGCACCGCCAGCGCCAGCCCCACCGCCAGCACCGCGATCTCGACGATCACGAACAGCTTCACGTCGAGCCAGAAGCCGTCCAGCACTTCCGGGAACGATTCCTTGAAGACGTCCCAGTTGAAGAAGGTTTCCTGGACTTCCGGCCAGCCGGGGCTGGTCAGGACCCAGAGGGCGAGGCCGCCGATGACGACGACGCTGGAGAGGGCCGCGATCGCCTGCCCGCGCCGCTCCTGTTGACGCTTGGCCGCTTCCCGTTCGAGGCGACGTTCGGCGATTGGCCTAGTGCAGTTCCGGGGCGCCGGCGGCTTTGCTCATCCAGCGCTGGGTGATCGCTTCCAGTTCGCCCGAGCTTTCGAGCTCTTCGACCGCTTCGCTGACGCAGCCGGTCAATGCCGATTCCCGTTCCAGCAGGGCGCCCCACTGGTCGCCGCCGGGAGCGCTGAACTGGCCGACCACGGTCGCGTCAGGCACCTGCACCGCGGTCAGGTAGAGCGCCGTCGGCAGATCGACGACCACCGCGTCGATCTGTTCGTTCTTCAGCGCCGTGACGACGTCGTTGGAGCTGTTGAAGACTTCCGGTTTGCTGCTCGGTTCGATCTCTTCTTCGGCCGCTTCGAGGCTGGTGGTGCCGATCTGGACGCCGAGCTTGGCGTCCTGCAGTTCCTGCAGCGATTTCGCCTTGGCCGCTTCGGAGTCCTTCAGCGCCACCACCGCCTGGTTGGCGGTGTAGTAGGGCGCCGAGAAGTCGACCGCTTTTTCGCGCACCGGGGTGATCGAGATCTGGTTGACGTCGAAGTCGAAGCTCTTCGGCCCGGGCGCGTAGGAGGAGTTGAACGGCTCGACCGTCCATTCCACCTTCGCCGGCGGGTAGCCGAGCTGCTTGGCGATCGCGTAGGCGACCGCGCTCTCGAAGCCTTCGCCGTTGGTCGGGTCGTCGTCTTCGAAGTAGGGCGGGTAGGCCGGCTTGTCCGTCGCCACCGTCAGCACGCCCTGCTTCTCGGTCGGCAGCTTGCCGGGCTTGCAGCTGCTCGCCGCCGCGCTCGAGCTCGAGCTCGAATTGTTGGAGCTGCCGCAGCCGAGCAGGTAGAGCGCGACCAGCAGCAGGAGCGTCAGCGAGAGTCTCTTCATCGGGGTGGCGGAACCGGAAGGATGCGCCACCCTACCGTCTCCAGCGGATCAGTCACCCGAAGCGCCCGCCTCTACGAATAGCTGAGTATTAGAGTTCGGCTCAGCCACCCCATAGGTGCGCCCTACTGCCCCCCGGCGCCCTGCCCTGGCTGGGGGGCAGTTCCAACTTTGGCGCCCAGGTCTGAGTCCAGGTCTTCGGCCATCGCCGCCAGCTCAGACAACCGCAGGCCCAGCACGTCGGCGATCCGCTGGACGTTGCCCCACTTCGGATTGATCCGTCCCGACTCGATGTGCGAGATCCAGGTCGGATGGATGCCTGCGTCCAAGCCGAGTTGTTCCTGGCTCATCTGACGCTCCTTGCGAAGGCGACGGATGGCCTGCGCCAGGCCGTTCTGGGGTTGGACTTGATTCGACATCTAAGAAAGGAAATGCGCCTCCCGCCCCCGCGTCCATAGAGCTGAACTCAAGTCATCTCCTCTTCGGCGCGCGACCGGCCTGTTTGCGGAACGCCGGAACCCGGCGGGCTCGCCCGTGAGGACCCTTTTCAAGGGGGCGGTCTCTCGTCGAGGCGAACACGAACATATGTTCGCATACATTGCTCCTCGGCGAAAGGGCAGTTCTGCCGCAGCCTGGCCCTAATCCCCCTCTTCGCCCGCTTCTGCGCGTGCCGCTTCCAGCTCTTCTTCGACCGTCGAGGTCTGGTTGGGGATCTGCAGTCGCTGTTCGAGGATCGGGATCGCCGCTTCGGGATCGCCGCCGAGGCGCAGCGCGCTGCCGAGGTTGAACAGCGCGTAGGCGTAGTCGAGGTCTTCGCTCCCTTCCGGGAAGGTGCCGACCGCTTCTTCCAGCACCGGCACCGCGGCTTCGTATTCGCCCGCCTGCATCAGCGCGTAGCCCTGTTCGTTCAGTTCCGCGCCGCGGGTCGGATCGGCTTCCGGGGACGGCGGCGGGACCGAGGCGGTCGTTTCCGATGCTTCGGTCGCTTCCGGTTGCTTTTCGGGCTTTTCCGCCTTCGAGGGGGCGCTCTTCTTCGCCTTCGCCTGCTTGGCGCCGGCCGTCCCTTTCCGCCCTTCGTCGCCACCGCCGCCGAGCACCACCACGGCCACGACCAGCACCGCGGCAAGCACCCCGAGGATCGCGGCGACCGCACCGAAGCGGCTCCAATGGGAGCGAGCGCGGGTGTAGCTCGGCTCGAAGACCCGCGTCGGCTCGCCGACCTCCTCGCCGCGTTCGAGCCGCGCCAGCGCCTGCCGGGCGGAGGCCGGACGCGCCCCCGGGTCGTGGCTGGTCATCCACTCGATCAGCGAGCCGAGCGCGGGCGAGAGCTGCCCTTCGCAGGAGCGCAGGAGGACGCCGGCCGAGTAGAGGTCGGAGCGCTCGGTCGCCGGCTGCCCTTCCAGCACCTCCGGCGCCGCGTAGCGCTCGGTGCCGAGGACGAGGCCGGTGCTGGTGAGCGCGGTGGCGTCGCGCGGCAGGGCGATCCCGAAGTCGATCAGCTTCGCGGTCCCGCCCGGTTCGACGATCAGGTTGGCGGGCTTTACGTCGCGGTGCAGGATCCCGGCCGCGTGGATGTGGTCGAGCGCTTCCAGCAGTTCCCGCGCCAGCTGGTCGCGGTCGACCCCTTCGCCCCGCTCCTGGCGCGCGGCGAGGTTCTCTCCCGGCACGAATTGCATCACCAGGTAGGGACGTTCGCCCTCTTCGGAGTAGTCGTAGACCCCGACCAGGTTGGGATGCGAGAGCGACGCCGCCGTCCGCGCCTCGCGCCGGAAGCGCGCCACGAAGCCGGGGTCGCCGGCGATCGTGTCCGAGAGCACCTTCACCGCCACCGGCCGGTCGAGCACCTCGTCGTGCCCGAGCCAGACCGCGGCCATGCCGCCGCGCCCGAGCGTGCGCTCGAGCCGGTAACGGCCCTTCAGGATCTCCCCGTTGCCGATTGCCGCGGCCACGGGGTTTCCCCTACCCGTTTGCCGCTGCTTCGCGTCGATAATGCGCGGAGCGATGAAGGGCAGCCGTCATGTCAACCATGCGCGCCGCGAGATGATCGCCGTGGCCCAGGGTCAGACCAAGACCCACACCCACCTGCGGCGCCGGCTGCTGACGATCTTCCTCGCCACCGCCTTCATCTCCCTGATCTCGACCCTCGTCGTCTACTTCACCGAGCGCCACGTCAAGGGCGGCGAAATCCACAACCTCTTCGACGCCTTCCTCTTCTCCACCTCGCAGCTGCTCACCGCCTCCTCGGTCGCCAACCCGAAGACCAACTTCGGCAAAGTCCTGGAGCTCTTCTTCGACATCTGGGCGATCACCGTCGTCGCCACCCTCGCCGGCTCCTTCGGCGCCTTCTTCCACGCCCGCAGCAAGGAGATGGACGGCGAGATGGACCGGGTCGAGCGCCGGCTCGAGGGCGAGGTCGAGGCCCTGCGCGAGCGCCTGTAGCCGGCGCGCCAGGTTCCTCCACCGCGGCCACGGGGTAGCGGGGTCGCCCGTGAGCGTGATCGCCTACATCTTCCTGCTCGCCATAAGTGGCCTCGTCATCGGCGCCCTAGCCCGCCTGCTCCTGATCGGCCCCGACCCGATGAGCATCCTCGAGACGATGCTGGCCGGCATCGGCGGCTCCCTCATCGCCGGCCTGATCGCCTACTACGTCTTCGACCGCAACACCGGCCCCGGTCTGCTCCTCTCCGTCATCTGCACCATGGGCATTGTCTATGCCGTCCGCAAGTACCGCCAACGCGCCGAACCCGCCCGCACCACCCAGCCCTTCACCTTCGGCCAGGGCAACGTCCACACCCAGGTCCACTTCTTCCCCGGCTGCCTCGTCTTCTCCCTCCTCGCCTCGATCGTCCTCACGATCCTGCTGAACCTGATCGTGCGCGCGTTTTAGAGCGAGATGGTCGCGCCGCGCAGGTGCGTGAGCACCTGAAGCATCCGGTAGGCGGGCTCGCTCGTTGCGCTCTGGTGCTTGCGCGCATGGTTTACGAGATCCCGGATTTTCTCGGTGTAGTCCTCGTTGACCACGAAGCCAAGGTCCATTTCGAGCTCGATCGCCTCCTCTTTCAACGCCTCGAAGGCTTCCGTCAACTTCCCCTTCGGGACCTGGGGACTCCAGATCTCGAAGTGCAAGGTGTCGCGGGGGAAGGTCACCGCGGCGAACTCCCGGGCCCGCTCCAGCTTGTCGCGGAGCTTCGCGACCGTCCCCTCGCTTCCTCCGCTTCCGACGTAGAGCATCCCGCCGATATGGGTCGTCACCTCGCAGACCCAGACCTCCCTCGGAGGGCCGGTCTTCAGAGCCACAACATCAATCTCGCCCTGCCGGTCCCGCAAAAACGTGTTGTAGACAACGACCTCGCATTCGCGGATGTACCGCATGTAGGCACCAACGATGCTCTCGCCTATGTCCATGGACTCCCTCTTTCCTCAGGCAGGGTGCGGAGAAACTACTGATCGTCGCCCTCGCCCCAGGCGGTGGCGACCACCGTGCGCGAGCCGCCATGGTCGCGGTGCTCGCAGAGGTAGATGCCCTGCCAGGTGCCGAGTGCGAGGCGGCCGTCACTGATGGGCAGGGCCAGCGAGGGGCCGAGCAGGGCGGCCTTGACGTGGGCCGGCATGTCGTCGTCGCCCTCCAGGGTGTGGGTCCAATAGGGCGCGCCTTCTGGGACCGCCTGGTCGAACCAGCCCTCGAAGTCGTGGCGCACTTCCGGCGAGGCGTTCTCGTTGAGGGCGAGGGAGGCCGAGGTGTGCTGGATCAGCAGGTGGAGCAGGCCGACGGAGACATCCTTCAGCTCCGGCAGCGCGTCGATCACCTCGGCGGTGACGAGGTGGAAGCCACGCGGCCTCGCCTGCAGGTGAATCTCTCGCTGAAGCCACACAGCCCACGGCATCGTACGGGGGAGTTAGGCTCGCTGGGGTGAGAGTCGTCGCTCGGCTGGCATGTGGATTGGTGGTCGCCTTGGCGGTGGCCGCGCCCGCGGCCGCTTCGGGTGCCGGCGGGCCGGTCGGCCTGGTCAGGGAGATACCGCTGCACGGCAACGCCGGCGGCATCGCGGCGGGGCCGGAAGGCAACCTCTGGTTCACGCAGAACCTGCCGGCGCGGTCGCCCGCGATCGGGCGGATCACGCCGCAGGGGAAGGTGACCAGGTTCAGGCAGGGCCTCTCGGGCGCGACGCAGCCGTCCAAGATCACCGCCGGCCCCGACGGCAACCTCTGGTTCACCTACGACGGCGGCATCCGCTCCACCTCCGGCGGGGGAATCGGCCGGATCACGCCGGCGGGGCAGATCACCCTCTTCCCCGAGCCGCCCGAATTGCACGGCGTGCCGTTCGAGATCGTCGCCGGCCCCGACGGCAACCTCTGGTTCAACCACGCCGCGATCCTCACCCCCACCGGGCAGGCGATCGGCCGGATCACGCCGGCGGGCGAAATCACCGAGTTCACCACCGGCCTGCGCGAAAGCGCCGACGTCGGCAACCTCACCCCCGGCCCCGGGGGCGTCTGGTTCGCCGACGAATCGGCGACGCCGTCGGTCGGGCGGATCACCTCGGGCGGGGAAATCACCGAGTTCCCCGGCCTGCAGCCACATCCGTTCCCGATCTTCTACGGGCCGACCCCAGGCTCGGAAGGCGACCTCTGGTTCAGCCACAACCAGCAGAAACCTGCGGTGGTCGAACGGATCACGCCCGACGGGACGATCGAACGCTTCGGAGCGGGCATCAACCCCCGTGCCGAATACATCGGCCCCTTCGCCGTCGGCGCCGACGGCAACGCCTGGTTCCGGATCGAGAGGCGGAAGCTCGGAGGGAGCCCGAACCCCGAAATCAGCTCAACCGCGATCGGGCGGATCACTCCCGGCGGGCAGATCACCGAATTCGACGACTGCCTGCGGCCGATGCCCGAATTCGCCGGGCCGAACTTCCTCACCCTCGGCCCCGACGGGAACGTCTGGTTCACGACCTGGCCCTCCGGCGACGAAATACACCCCACCCGCGCCTCGACTCCCTCGATCGGGCGGATCACCCCGAGCGGCAAGATCACCGAATTCCGCCTCGGCCTCCATCCGCTCAGCTCCCCCGAAGAGATGGTCTCCGGCGGCGGCCGCCTCTGGTTCATCGACCGCGAAACCGACGCGATCGGCACGATCGCCCCGCCGCGCAAGACGCCGAACACCTTCCTCGTGCTCGGGAGCGAGCCCCTCCCCGGCAAGATCGGCGGCCGCCTGCGCCTCGCCGTCCCCGGGCCCGGGGACCTGACCGTGAGCGGCGCCGGCCTGCGCCGGCTGACGACGCACGCCCCGGCGTGCCGGGCTAGGGCCGCGATCACGCTGATCCCGGATCCGCGATTGCGGCGATCCCTCGCCTCCGGCCACTCCCGGCGCCTGAGCATCCGCATCACCTACAAGCCGGACGGCGGCACGCCGTTCAGCCAGCACGCCAAAGTGACGCTGCGGGGGCGGTAGCGAGTCAGGGAGGCGGAATCGGGCTGCTCCCGATCCCGCCGAATTCGTTGCCGCGGTAACGGCTGCCGCCGATCCCGGCCGCGAACGCTTCCGTCGCGGATTCGGAGCTCTCGAGGGGCCAGTCCATCCCGTTGCCGAGGTTCTCGAACCAGAGCAGGCCGCGGATCTTCGGAAAGCTGGTCGGCAGCGCTTCGAACATTTCTTCGATCCACGCCGCCTTCGAGCCCCCGTACTCGCTCGCTGCCGTCTCGCCGATCGCCATCGGCTTCGAGGGAGCAACGGTTTCGGTGACCTTGGCGTAGGCGTTGCCGAAGAGGCTGTCGAACGTCCTCCAGCCGTTCGGCGCCGCGGGGTTGGTGCCCCAGTTGTAACCGTCGAGGCAGGTCCAGTCGACGTATGAATCCCCCGGATAGAGGGAGGCGTAGAGGTTGAGGTGGTTGACATAGGGACACCAGACCCAGGTCGCGTTGGTCGCCCCGACTGAGGTGAAGATTTCGCGCACGTGGCGCCACGCCTCGACGAATTCCCCCGGCTGGTTGCCGTTGGTGGCTTCGCCCCAGGGGAACCAGTCCCCGTTCATCTCCCAGTCGAAGCGGAGGAAGAACGGGTGCCCCCATTCGGCCGCGCGGGTGGCCCAAGCGCTGATGTAGTTGTCGTAGGTGCCGGCGAGGACGTCGGCGAGCTGGAAGTCGGTCTGCGGCGCGTCGCCGGGAATCGACTGCGAGCCCCAGCTGAAGAACGGGATCGCCCCGTGGGCGCGGATCGCGTCGAACGGTTCCCAGGGGAAGCTGAAGTAGGAGCACGGCGATTTCGAGCAGTCGGCGAAGGGAGAGCTGAACTCGATCATCGAGAGCGGCTTCCCGGTCATCTGCTCGAACTCCGAAACCGCGTTCATGTCCCAGGGTGCGGCCGTCCCCGTCAGCTGGGGGCCGATCCAGGCGCCCCAGTAGGCGTTGCCCAGCGGCGGTTCTTCGAGCGGAAGTTCTTCCCCCGGCGGGGTTTCTTCTTCTGACGGTTGAACTTCGCCCTGGCCGCCACCCGAAGAAGCCGTCGACGATTGACCGCTGGCCCCGGACGGGCCGGGCGGCTGGGTGGCAGGCGGACTCGGCGGGGCGATCCGGACTCCGTCGACGGCGGAGACCGCGACCTGGCGCTGTCCCTGCATCAGGACCGCGCGCATCCGCGCCTGCGACGGGAACGCCCCCTGCGGATTGAAAGAGATCCGGAAGCGGCCGTGGCGAACTTTCCCCGCCGCCACTGAACGCCAAGCCGGAGCCTTCTTGACCTGGAGCAGGATTCGGCCGCTCTGCGGAGGCGACACCCTCCCCTTCGCGAGCGCCGGTGCGCCCCGCGTCAGTTCCGGCGGCACTGAGAGCAACACCCGCGGCAGTTGCGTAGCAGGAGCCCGCCGCAGCTGCGCCCCAGCGCTGCTGTTGAACAACGCCAGCCCCGCGACGAGCACGCCGAGCATCGCCAAGCCGAGGCGCAGGGTCGTGGTCCGGCTACAGGTCACACGTTCTCTATACCCGTTCGGGAGCGCCGGCGGGCTCGGGTGGCTAGCGGCTGGTCTCGAGGTGCTCGAGGACGAGCCGGCGAAACTCCTCGGGCGCTTCCAGCGGGGCGAGGTGGCCGCAATCGGGGATCAGCGCCGTCGTCGCCCGCGGCAGCTTCGCGTCGAGTTCCGGGACGGCGTTCCTGAAGTCGACCATGTCCTCCTCGCCGGCGGCGGCCAGCACCGGGCAATCGATCCTCTCCACCAGGCCAGGGTTCTCCTCGAGCGGGTCGGGCGCCTGCTCCAGCTCCTGCTCGGAGGCATGGAGCTCGTAGTTGCGGCGCTGCATCGCGGCGATCCGCTGCCGAACCTCGTCCGGGGCATCCGGCCGGACCCAGGCGGAGACGACCGCCTCGACCGCCTTCTCGACGTCTCCCTCCTCGAGCGCCCCCTCCTCCGCTTCCCAGACGGCGAGGAGCTCGGGTGAGGGATTGGGGTCCGGAACTGCCGACGAGGAGAAGAGGAGCAGCGAAGAAACCCGCTCCGGATGGAGGGCGGCGACGCGGAGCGCGACCGCCGCGCCGAACGAGCTGCCGACCAGCGCGGCCCGCTCGATCCCCAGCGCGTCCATCGTCTCCACCACGTCCTCCCAGTGCGCCACCGGCCCTCCCTCCAAGGCGGCCTCGCCGAAGCCCGGCAGGTCCACGGCCACCACGCGACTACCCGCCGCTGCGAGCGGCTCCAGGTGCTCGTCCCACATCCGCCGGTCGGCGATCCCCGCGTGCAGCAAGAGCACCGTGGGCCCTTCGCCGCGTTCGCTGTGCGGGAGCTTCATCGCCGGGCCTGCTCTGAGTGATCGAGCTGCTCGGCCGCGAGCAGGTCGTGGACGAGCCGGATCGCGATCGATCCCTCGCCAACCGCGGAGGCGACGCGGTTGATCGAGCCGTGGCGGACATCGCCCGCGGCGAAGACGCCGGGCATGCTGGTCTCGAGCGAGAAAGGGCTGCGCGCGAGCGGCCAGTCACCGGGGGCCTCCACGTCGGCCCCGGTGCAGATGAACCCGCCGGGCCCCAACACGATCTCCGCCGGTAGCCAGTCCGTGTTCGGGTCGGCCCCGATCATCAGGAAGAGCCCGTCCGACGCCACGGTCTCCGTCTCTCCGTCGGCAGAGCGCAGGACCAGGCTCTGCAACCACCCGTCCTCGCCGCTGCTGCCGCCGACCACCTCGGTCTCGAGGCGCACCTCGACGTTGGGCGTGGCTTCGATCTGGCGCACCAGGTAATGGGACATCCCCTTTTCGAGCGAGTCGGCGCGGACGACGAGCGTGACCTCGCGGGCGTATTCGGCCAGGTTCAGCGCCGCCTGACCGGCCGAGTTGGCGCCGCCGACGACGTGCACCTGCTCGTCGACCGTCGTCGGCGCCTCGTGGGCGGGGCCGCCGTAGAAGACGCCCGCCCCGACCAGGGCCTCGATCTCCTCGATCCCGAGTCGGCGATAGGTGGCGCCGTTGGCGAGGACGACGGCACGGGCGCTGACCTCGCCGCCGTCGGAGAGGCTGACGTAAAGACGGTCGCCGTCGCGGCGGATCGCCGTCGCGTCGTGCATGAAGGCGAACTTGGCCCCGAAGACCCAAGCCTGCTCGTAGGCGCTCTCCGCCAGCCGGCGCCCGCCGATGCCGCGCGGAAAGCCGAGGTAGTTGCGGATCAGCGAGCTCGAGGTCGCCTGCCCGCCGATCCCGCCCTCGTCGACGACCAGCGTCCGCAGGCCCTCGGAGGCACCGTAGACGGCCGCCGAGAGCCCGGCCGGGCCGGCGCCGACGATGGCGACGTCGAACTCACGCCGCTTGGGGTCGATCGTGGCGCCGGTCGCGCTCGCCAGCTCCAGATCGGTCGGGTTCGTCAGGACCATCCCGTTCGAGAAGACCACCAGGGGCAGCGGCTCTTCGGCTCCTGTCTCCGCGACCAGCGCCCGGCCTTCCGGGGAGTCGGCGAGGAGGAACGAGTGCGGCACCGCGCAGCGGCCGAGGACCTCTTTCAGCTCCTGAGCCCTGCCGATCCACGACTCGCCGACGATGCGGACGGTGTGCGGCGAGACCCGCCGCGCATTGGCCCACTCGAGCAGGAAGGTGGAGACGGACTGGTGGAACAGCTCGTCGGGCGTCTGTGAGGGCCTGATCACGTAGTACTCGATGTGCCGCCGCGCCATCGCGTCGAAGATTTCCTCGGCGGTGTGGCCGTCCCCCCAGCTGCCCCAGTCGATCAGCAGCCCCCGCTGAGCATGCGCGTGGATTTCCCTCGCCCTGCCCAGCAGCTCGCCCCCGCTCATGCCCTCGAACGACTGAGCGGCAAGCACCAGCGCCACGTCCTCTCCCGCCCCCCTCAGCGCCCGCAGCTCCGCCATCGCCTCCTCCGCCGAGGACGAGCAGACGACCCGGTAGCTCCGCGAGTACCGATCGACCAGCTCGCGTTCGACCTCGCTCAGCGCCCGCGGGTCTTCGTCGACGGCGAGAAGGACTGGAACCGACACACCACGCAAATTAGTCGATCCAACTCAACGGTCTCTACGCACCCATCGAAGGATCGCCCGCGAGTGCACGAGGGCGGTGCCGTCGGGGAGCTTCAGCGTCGGCAGCTTGTCGGTCCCGGTCTCGGCTTCGAGGGCCTCCCGCGACCCTTTGCGGAGAAACGGAAGCGGATTGCCGTGCCCCGCGATCACCTTCTCGTAATCGATTCCATTCTCCTTGAGGGCTTCCTGAACGCGCCGACAGGGGTGGATTCGAGGTCCCCCTTCGTCGCCGTGACAGACGTAGAGCGTCGGTAACTCGGGCATAAGCCACTCCTTTTCTGGTCAATGAAGACTGGGTCGGTAGGTGAGCTCTTGAATGTGACCGTCGAGCGTCCGTTTCTCAATCAGCTCCAGGTCGAAGTCAGGCGCACCCTGGAAGACCGGGTCCAGCCCAGTCTGACCGGTGATCACCGGAAAGACGGTGACCTGCAGTCGGTCCACCAGGCCGGCGGCCATCAGCGCCCGGTTCATCGACAGGCTGCCGTGCGAGCGCAACGGCACCTCGGACTCCTCCTTTAGCCGGGCGACGACGTCGACGGCATCGCCGCTCTCCACCGTCGCATCCGGCCAGTCGAGCGTGCCTTCCAGCGTCGTCGACACCACCGTCGCCGGCAGACTCCTCATCCGACTGACCCACGGATCGCGAACCTCGGACTCCTCGGTGCTCGAGGCAAGCATCCGCGCGAATAGCCGATACGTGTTAGCCCCGAAGACCATCCGTTGCTCCTCGCCATACAAGGCAAGGCGGTGGTCCAGCAACTCGGGCCCCTGCTTCCCCCAATAGCCGCTCCAGTCGCCGCCAGCCGCGCCATAACCGTCAAGGCTGGAAAAGACGTCGAAGGTGTAGGTGACGCTCATGTCGTCCTCCTCAGTAGAGAAATTGCGGTTTGCCTAGGCGACGAACGAGCAGAGTAGAAATCGACAAGCGGGCCGAAGAGCGTGGCCATGCGAGCCATGCGGGGCGAAGGTCTTAGTCGCCTTAACTGGACGATATTTGAACCGCGTCACGCCGCTGATCGAGGCTTCGCTCGTCTCGACGCCGTAGAGATCGGCCAATTCGATCGCGCCGCGGGCCGGCTGGCGTACCCTGGAGACATGCCGGAGGCTTCATGAGGGTGGCTGGAATCGAGCGGTTCGGTGACGAGCTGCAGGAGCTGTCGCTCCCGGATCCGCGTCCACCAGGCCCTGGCGAGGCATTGATCTCGGTGCGCGCCGCGGGCGTCGCGCCCTGGGATGACCTGGTCAGGTTCGGATCGTGGGAGGTGGGACTGCGGCCGCCAGCGGCGCTTGGGGTCGAGGCGGCAGGGACGATCGCCGCCGTTGGAGCCGGCAGCGACGGGTGGACGGTCGGTGATGAGGTGATGACCCACCCCGTTCCCTTGCTGGAGCAGGGTTGCTGGAGCGAGCTGCTGCTGGCGCGCGCCGATCTGCTGGCTGCGAAGCCGGCCGCTGTGTCATGGGAAGAGGCGGCGGCGTTTCCGGTTCCGGCGCTGACCGCCGACCAGGCACTCCGCGCAGCGATGGGGGATTCGCCTGGCGGCCGACTACTAGTTCACGGTGCCGGCGGGGTCACCGGGTACCTGATCGCGGCGCTGGCGGCGGTGACCGGAGTAGAGGTCGCCGCAACGGCCGGGCCGCGGAGCGCTGGGCGACTACGGGAGCTCGAGATCGGCGCTGTGTTCGACTATCACGAGGACGGCTGGCCCGCCGCAGTCCGGGAATGGGCGGGCGGGGATGGCGTACCGGCGGCAATCAATGCCGCCCCCGGTGGTGAGCAAGATGCCCTGGCCGCCCTCGCCGACGGCGGGCGGCTGGCCACGATCACCGGCGCTCCGCCGCCGCCGGAGCGCGGGGTGACGATCGCCGACGTCTACGTGGAGGCCGACGGGGCTCGGCTTGGGCGCATGGCCGAACGGCTCGGCAATGGCGAGCTTGCGATCTCCGTCGGAGAGACCTACGGGCTCGAACAAGGCGCGGAGGCGCTCGAAATGGCGGTCGGCGGGGCCGGTGGCAATGCGATCGCGCTGCTCGTGTGATGTAGGCGGTCCCGCCGCCTGGAAGAAATCGGGGAGACAGGATTTGAACCTGCGACCGCTCGGCCCCCAGCCGAGTGCGCTACCAGACTGCGCCACTCCCCGTGGGACTTTCATTTTGACGGATCGGGCGGCGCGGCGCTTATGGGAACGTCTGTTCGGGTTTATATGGTCCGACGCATGAGGAGATGCTCGCGCTGCAGGACGGACAAGCCGGACGAGGAATTTGCGTGGCACCGACGTGCGCGAGGGCAGAGGCAGACCTACTGCCGACCCTGCGGTGCCGAATACCACCGGGAGCACTACCGAGCCAACAAACAGCGCTACATCGACGCTGCGGCGCGGCGGAAGAAGGCTCAACTCGAAGAGAGGTACATCTTCCTCATGGCCTACTTTCGAGACCACCCTTGTGTCGACTGCGGCGAGAACGATCCCGTGGTGCTCGAGTTCGACCATCTGCGGGATAAGCAATTCGGGATTGCAAGCGGGATCCGGAACCGCAACTGGAACGACGTGCTCAACGAGATTGCCAAGTGCGACGTCGTTTGTGCAAACTGTCATCGACGCCGCACCGCGAAACGGGGCGGTTTCCTTCGCGCGGCGGTAGCTCAATGGTAGAGCCTTAGCCTTCCAAGCTAATGATGCGAGTTCAATTCTCGTCCGCCGCTTAAAGCGTCTCCGCTCGTTGCCGATCAAAGGATGGATGCGCGCCTCGAATTCGGGAGCGACACTGGGGATCTTGATCGCCGTTTTGGCGGCGATCGGCGTGCTTGGCGGCTGCGGCAGTTCCGATGACTCGGGCGCCTCGGCGACCAGCTCGAACTCGGAAGCCGCCAATGGCTACGTCGACTGGCCGATGTTCGGGCGGGTGCCGGCTCGCACGCACTACCTGCCGGATCAGAAGCGGGCGCTGGACCCACCGCTGAGGCAGGCGTGGTCGATCAACACGCACGCGCTGATCGAGTTTCCGCCGGCGATTCATGGCGGGGTCGCCTATGTGATCAACAAGTACGGGAACGGGAAAGCGGTGCGGCTGCGCGACCGCAAAGTGCTCTGGGAGATCAACATCCGCCCCAGCGACAAGGGCAAGCCGAACTTCGTCACCGCCCCGGTCTATTACGACGACGCCGTCTACGGCGCCTTCCTCGACGGCCACGTTGCCGCCGGTAACGCGGAAACGGGGAAGAAACTCTGGGTCCGCAAGCTGAACGCGCACCTCGAATCCTCCCCGCTGGCCGTCGACAGCACGCTCTACCTCGGTACCGACACGACCAACCTCGTCGCCCTCGACGCGAAGACCGGCAAGACCGTCTGGAGCTTCAACGCCCCCGGCGCGATCAAAGCCAGCCCCAGCTACGACGACGGCAAGGTCTTCGCCGCCGACTACCAGAGCTCGATGTACGCCCTCGACGCCAAGACCGGCAAGCCGGTCTGGCGGACCAACACGAGCAAGGCTCCGCCCTACGGCAGCGGCGGTTTCTTCTCCTCTCCAGCGGTCGCCTTCGGCCGCGTCTACGCCGCCCGCGACGACGGCACCGTCTTCGCCCTCGACGAGAAGACCGGCAAGGTCGACTGGTCCTTCGAAACCGGCGGCCCCGTCTATGGCTCGCCCGCCGTCGCCCGCGTCCCCGGCACCCCGCCGACCGTCTACATCGGCGCCGAAAACGGCCGCTTCTTCGCCCTCGACGCCCGCACTGGCAAGCCGCGCTGGCGCTACGACGTCGGCGGCCCGGTCCCCGGCACCGCCACCGTGATCGGCCACACCGTCTACACCTCCAGCTTCAAGACCCGGGAAACGACCGGCCTCGACGCGCGCACCGGCAAGCCGGTCTTCCACGTCAAGCAGGCCGGCTACACGCCGATGGTCTCCGACGGCAAGCGCCTATACCTGGTCAGCTACTTCGGTATCGAGGGGCTCGAACCGGCGAAGCGCTAGCGGATCGGGCTGTGCGCCTCGCTGGCGTCGAGCTCGAAGAGGCGGAAGTCGGTGCCGAGCAGCGGCTGGGAGACGTTGTGGACCGGCGTCTCGCCGATCAGCCCGTCGGGCGAGCCGGCGTGCGCGTGCCCGTGCAGGACCAGGTCCGGCCCGTGCTCGAGGATCGGCGCCGCCAGCCGGTCGCTGCCGAGGAAGACCCAGATCTCGCGCGGCTCCCCCTCGAGCGTCGCTTCGACCGGCGCATAGTGGAGCAGGACGATCCGCACCGGGCAGGTCGCGACCTCGTGCAGCCCCGCCTCGAGCGCTTCCACTTCTTCGGTCGCCTCCCGATAAACCGCTCGCAGCGAGGGCTCGCCGAAGTCGGGCAGGTGGCGCGGCGCGAAGCCGCCGACGAACCCCTTGACGCCGACGATCCCGACCTCGACCTCGCCGACCTGGCAGACCGCGGCACGGCGGTCGAGCATTTCCACCCCGCCCGCCTGCAGCCGCTCGAGGATCGCATCGGCTTCGTCGGCGTGCCAGTCGTGGTTGCCGAGCACGGCGTAGACCGGCGTCGCGGTCGCGGCGGCCGCCTCGCAGAGGATTTCCGCCTCCTCCAGGCGGCCGTGACTGGTCAGGTCGCCGGCGACGAGCACCAGGTCGACGTCCTCCCCCAACTGCGCGAAGGACTCCACCACCGCCTCGCGGTTGGAGTCGCGGCAGTGGACGTCGCCAGTCGCCGCGATCCGCAGCTGCCCCTCGCGCGGTCGTCTGTCGCCGTTCTGTTGGCCCATCGTCGGCTCCCTACCCGGCTCCCGGCACGTTTACCGCCGCTTACCCCGGGGCAGCGGATGGTGCATGGCAGAGGGTCTGGGCAAGAACGAGGTCGCCGAGGAGCTGACCGAGAGCCTCAAGCGCTCGGTCGCGGCGCTGGAGGAGCGCGGCGTCCCCTACCTGCTCGGCGGCGGGCTCGGCTGCTGGGCCCGCGGCGGCCCGCCCTCCTCCAACGACATCGACCTGATGGTCAAGCCCGAGCACGCCGAGCTAGCCCAGGAAGCGCTGGCCGAGGCCGGGATGCGGCCGGAGACGCCGCCGGAGCAGTGGCTGCGCAAGGCCTGGGACGGCGACATCCTCGTCGACCTGATCTTCGAGCCCTCGGGGATGCGGATCGACGACGAGGCGATCGCCCGCGGCGAGGAGATGAGCGTCGAGGCGATGCAGGTCCGCGTCATGGCCCTCGACGACATCCTCACCACCAAGCTGCTCGCCCTCGACGAGCACAGCGCCGACTTCCGCGACCTGCTCCTCATCACCCGCTCCCTGCGCGAGCAGATCGACTGGGCGAAGCTGCGCCAGCGCACCGCCGAGAGCCCCTTCGCCGCCGCCTTCTTCACCCTCGCCGACGGGCTCGGGATCAGCCCGATGCCCGTCGGCGAGGAAGGGTCCTCAGCGCCCTGAGCCGCGCCCCACCTGCGTCGTCAGGTTCACCTTCGGTTCGCCCGAGCCGACTTTGGCGGCGGTGACGGCGAAGCGCAGCGTCCCTTTACGCAGGCCCGTGACCTTGGCGACGCTGAAGGTCTGGCCGTTGGTCCGCTTCACCTTCAGTTTCGCGACTTTCGGCCGCGCCGCGGCGACGACCTTGCCCTTGACGACCAGTTTCAGGTGGCCGAGCTTGAAGCGATCCGACGGGCTCGCCCAGCTGAGCGCGATCTGCAGCACCTTGGTCGAAGCGCCGACGGCGATCGTATGGGTCTTGCTCTGCCCCTGTTTGAGGAGGTCGTTGAATTCGCGCGGCGGCGTCTGGCAGGTGAGGGCGGCACCGATTTTGTTCATCACCGCCTGCAGCTGGCTGTTGTCTTCGAGCGCGAAGAGCTGGCCGCCGGTGTCGGTGGCGATCTTCTTCAGCCGAGCCTGGTCTTCCGGGGAAGCGAGGCCGGAGCCGAAGCCGATCACGTAGGTGGGGACTTTGTGCGCGAGGTGGGCTTCGTTGTAGGTGCCGACGTCGTGGCCGCCGTCGGTGAGGAAGATCCGCGCCTGCGAATCGGGGTTGTCTTCGTCCGCCTTCTTGAAGGCGGCGTTGTAGTCGGTGGCACCGTTGTCGGCCTGGATCGCAGCGGCCAGCGACGAGCGCATCATCCCCGCGTTGGGCCCGACCAGCTCCGGCGGGAAGACCGTGTCGGCGGCCGGCTGGTTGAATTCCGAGCCGAACTCGACCGCGCCCAGCTGCGTCTTCGCCGGCAGGGTGTCGATCAGCAGGTCCATTGCCTGCACGCGCAGCTTGTTTTCGTCGGTGAAGTCCATCGAGATCGAGTCGTCGACGATCGCCTCGATGTTCGTCGCCGCCGTGCAGCTCGCCAGTGCGGTGCCGCCGCCCGCCGCCCCGCTCGGCGCGGCCAACACCGCCGCCGTGAGCAGCGCGACCATCATCGATGCCAACAGAATCCTCCAGCTACGCAACATGCGATTCCCTCCGGTTGAAGTTCCTTGTGGTGCAAGCTAACGCCGGCACCGGATCACCGCAACGGGGGCCGTATGACCGTCCGCGCTACTTCTGCGCCGCGAGGATCTCGCCGGCCGCGCGTTCGCCCGACTCGACCGCGCCGTTGAGGTAGCCCTGGAAGTCGATCGAGGTGTGCTCGCCGGCGAAGTGGCAGTTGCCCTCCGCTTCGCGTTCGGCGCCGGCGAACTTCGTGTACTGGCCGACCTTCCAGTAGGAGTAGGAGCCCTTGGTCCACTGGTAGCCGGTCCAGAAGTCGACCGTCGCTTTGCCGTTCCAGCGCGAGGAAATCCCCGGCAGCACCGGCTCGATCTGGGCGAGGAACTGGGCGGCGCGTTCGGCGGGGGTGCCGGTGCCGAAGCTGGCGCCGATTTTGCCGCCGGTGTAGTCGACGAGGATCCCGCCGGCGCCCGCCTGCGCCCGGGTAACCTCCCAGGTGTTCTGGTAGCCGGTGTCGGCGTAGGTCTCGCCGTTGCAGCCGAGCGAGTTCCAGAGCCGGTCTTTGAACTGGACGTGCAGCTTCGAGTTGGTCCCCATCCCCAGCTCCTCGATCGCCGTCGTCTTCACCGCCGAGAAGCCGGCTTTGGCGTAGTCGAGCGTGCGCAGGATCGAGAACGGCAGCGCGAGGACCACCTGGTCGGCGGTGACGGTCGAGGTGCTGCTGCCCGAGGCGAAGGCGAGCCGGTAGCTGCCGTCGGCGTTGCGGCGGATCGAGGTCAGCGCCGAGCCGGTCGTGATCTGCCCCTGCAGGGCGGTGGCGAGCCGGGCCGGGATCTGGTCGTTGCCGCCGCGCACGTGGTACTTCTCGTTCGAGGGGCCGAAGATCCGCAGCTGGCCCTGGCCGGAGTAGGCGAGCAGGTAGAGCATGTTGAGCGAGCTCTGGACGCTGGTCTCGGCGCCATACTCGATGTTGTAGGCGACGTCGAGCAGCTGCCCGAGCTTCGATTTCAGCCCGCCCGGCACGTAGGCCTTGATCCAGTCGGCGATCGACATCGCGTCGAGTTCGCGCCCGCGTTCGGTCGAGCTGTTGTAGAGCGTCGGGTAGCTGGCGGCAGAGACGTCCTTGTGCAGCTGCTGCCAGATCGCCTTCAGGTCGTCGGTCGCTTCTTCGAACGAGTAGGGGACGCCGTCGAAGTAGTAGAAGGGGTCGGTCCCGTTGACCTCGGCCGCCGCCAGGTTGTCGAGGTCGAGCCCCAGTTCCTGCGCGAGCTGGCGGATTTCGGTGTGCCCCTGGTCGATCAGCTCGCCGCCGTGCTCGGCGATCTGCCCTTCGGCGAAGTCGCCGCGCCGGGTCCAGCAGCGGCCCCCGAGCCGGTCGGAAGCCTCGTACAGCTGCGCCCGGATCCCCGCCTGCTTCAGCCGATAGGTGGCGGTGAGCCCGGCGAGGCCGCCGCCGACCACGACCACCCGCGGCGCCGTCGCCGCCAAAGCGCGCGAGATCGGCCCGCTGAGCATCGCCGCCGCGGCGAGCCCGGCACCCCCCGCAAGCACCTCACGCCGCCGCAGCCCAGGGTCGGCGAGGACCTCCTCGGCCGAGGCTTCGCGGGCGGCCGCCTCCGCCGCTGCCGAAGCGGCTTCCCCCAACCTCCTGGCCAATGGCGTCCTCCCCATCGCGCCAGCGTCGCACGGCGGCCATCGCTGGGCAAGTGACAAAACGTCCAAGCCGAGGCAGCTCCGATGGGACGAGCGGGGGCACGGCCCCGCCCGAACTAAGCGAGGCTCGCGTCCAGCCCTATCTCCGGCACCCCGGCAAGAGCCCGCGAGACCGGGCAGCCCTCCTTCGCTTTCTGTGCGTAGGAGCGGAAGGCCTCCTCGTCGATCCCCGGCACCGACCCCTCGACCGCGAGGTCGATCCGGGCGATCGTCGGCAGCCCGTCGACCAGGCGCAACTGGACCGCCGCCCGCGCCCGCACCGAGTCCGGCGGGTGCCCCTCTTCACTGAGCAAGAGGCTCAGCGCCATCGCAAAGCACGAAGCATGCGCCGCCGCAATCAGCTCCTCCGGATTCGTCCCCTCCCCCTCCTCGAACCGCGACGAGAACGAGTACTGCCCCTCGAAGACGCCCTCACCGACGGTGACCGTCCCGCTCCCGCCTTTGAGATCGCCCTTCCACTCCGCGCTGCCGTTCCTAGTAGCCATGCCCGCTCCTTCGTTCGAAGTACGAGCCGCTGCTACCCCGGATGGAAGGGTCAGGAACCGAGACGGGGCACCTAGGACTCGAACCTAGAATCGCCGGTTTTGGAGACCGGTGCCTTAGCCAGTTTGGCCAGTGCCCCTCGAAATCTGATCGTACCGGTGGAGTGCGGGCGGAGGGACTTGAACCCCCACGGGCCGTAAGGCCCACCAGGTCCTAAGCCTGGCGCGTCTGCCAAATTCCGCCACGCCCGCGTGGCTGGGCCGAGTGGCCCTTAACGCGCGGCCAACGCCGCCGCGTCGCTGACAGATTCTATGATCGGGCCGTGGCAGTAGGAGAGGTGAGGCCCGGTTACGAACTGTGGCGCCCGAATCGGGAGAAAGCCAGTTCGGTGACGACCAAGTTCGTCGTCGTGCTGCTGCTTGCCGCGACCGCGGTGATCGCGGCCCTGATTACGATCGGTGGCTGGTCGCTGCTGAAGGGCGGCGGCGGCATGGGGATCGTCTGCATCATCTACGCGATCCTCTACGCCTTCTTCGCGATCATCGTCGCGCGCTGGAACCGCGGCGTCCTGCCGGTGGCGGCGGCGCTCTCGATGATCCTGGCGATCTTCTGCGCGGTCGGCGCCGAAAGCTGGTTCAACCGCGACCGCCAGGGCTTCGACGACGCCCTCCTCAACTCCTCACTGATCGGCCTGCTGGTGATCGTCCTCGGCCTCCTGCAGATCGTCCTCATCGCGGCGGCGCTCTACGCCTTCAATCAGGAGTGGCACGTCGAGGAGGAGCGCCCGATCGGCTCCGGCGAGGACTACGGCGCGGGCGCCTCGGGCCAGCCGCAGCCGGCCTGATCCGGCTCTATCGTTCAGGCGGAGCCGGAGTGGCGGAATTGGCATACGCGATCGACTCAAAATCGATTGCCCTTGCGGGCTTGTGGGTTCGAATCCCACCTCCGGCATTAAGTGAACGCGGGTAGCGGGGAACTGCTGTGGGAGCCGTCGGCCGAGCTGGTCGAGCGCTCGCGGCTGCGCGACTTCATGCGCTGGCTGGAGCGCGAGCGCGGCCTCGCCTTCGCCGACTATCACGAGCTCTGGCAGTGGTCGGTCGACGACCTCGACGGGTTCTGGTCGGCGATCTGGGAGTTCTTCGACGTGCAGGCCGATGGCGAGCCGCGGCCGGTCCTCGCCTCGCGCGAGATGCCCGGCGCGCAGTGGTTCCCGGACGCCCGCCTCAACTACGCCGAGCACGTCTTCCGGGGCAAAGGCGACGACGAGGTGGCGATCCTCCACGCCTCCGAGCTGCGCGAGCTCGGCGAGCTGCGCTGGGGGGAGCTGCGGCGGCAGGTCGCCGCGGTGGCGGCGGGCCTGCGAGCGCTCGGGGTCGAGCGCGGCGACCGCGTCGTCGCCTACATGCCGAACATCCCGGAGGCGATCGTCGCCTTCCTCGCGACCGCCTCGATCGGCGCGGTCTGGTCGAGCTGCTCGCCCGACTTCGGCCCCGCCAGCGTCGTCGACCGCTTCGCCCAGATCGAGCCCAAGGTGCTTTTCGCCGTTGACGGCTACCGCTACGGCGGCAAGGACTTCGACCGCCGCGAGGTGGTCGCGCAGCTGCAGGAGGCGATGCCGAGCTTGGAGCGCACTGTCGTCCTCCCCTACCTCGATCCAGAGCCTGACCTCTCGTCGCTGCGCGGCGCGATGGCCTGGGAGGAGCTGCTGGCCACCGCCCCGAACGCCGAGCTGACCTTCGAGCGCGTCCCCTTCGACCACCCGCTCTGGGTCCTCTACTCCTCCGGCACCACCGGGCTGCCGAAGGCGATCGTCCAGGGCCAAGGCGGCATCCTCCTCGAGCACCTGAAGAAGCTCGGTCTCCACGTCGACGCCCACCCCGGCGACCGCCTCTTCTGGTTCACGACGACCGGCTGGATGATGTGGAACTTCATCGTCTCCGGCCTCCTGACCGAGGCGGCGATCGTCCTCTACGACGGCAACCCCGGCCACCCGGACATGGGCGTGCTCTGGGACCTGGCGGAGCGCGCTGGGATCACGATGTTCGGCACCAGCGCCGCCTACATCGGCGCCTGCATGAAGGCGGGAGTCGAGCCCGGCCGCCGTCGCGACCTCAGCGCCCTGGGGGCGATCGGCTCGACCGGCTCCCCCCTCTCCCCCGAGGGCTTCGACTGGATCTACGAGCACCTCGGCCGCGACACCTGGCTGTTCTCGACCAGCGGCGGCACCGACCTCTGCACCGCCTTCGTCGGCGGTGCGGCGACGCTGCCCGTCTACCGCGGCGAGATCCAGGCGCGGGCGCTGGGCGCGGCGGTCGAGGCGTGGGACGAAGACGGGCGGCCGGTGGTCGAGGAGGTCGGCGAGCTGGTCGTGACCGAGCCGATGCCCTCGATGCCGCTCTACCTCTGGGGCGACGAGGACGGCAGCCGCTACCGCGAGAGCTACTTCGAGATGTTCCCCGGCGTCTGGCGCCACGGCGACTGGCTGGAACTGACCCAGCGCGAGACGGCGGTCATCTACGGCCGCTCCGACTCGACGATCAACCGCGGCGGCATCCGCATGGGCACGAGCGAGATCTACCGCGCCGTGCTCGGCATCGACGAGATCGTCGACGCGCTGGTGGTCGACGTGCCGCGGCCGGGGACCGACGGCTGGATGCCGCTGTTCGTGGTCCTGCGCGAGGGGGCGGAGCTGGACAAGGAGCTGCCGCGGGAGATCGCCCGGCGGGTGCGCGAGCGCTGCTCGCCCCGGCACGTTCCCGATGAGGTCTTCCAGATCGAGGAGGTGCCGCGCACGCTCAGCGGCAAGGTGCTCGAGGTGCCGGTGAAGCGGATCCTGATGGGGATGCCAGTGGAGAAGGCGGCGAGCCGCGACTCGCTGGCGAACCCCCGCTCGCTCGACTACTTCGTCGAGATGGCCAGCCGGCTCGCCGTCTGAGCCAGGATCGCCAGCACGTGCTCGGGTTCGTAGCGAACCTGCTCGTGCGTGAAGCGCAGCGGCGTCAGCCCGGCAGCGGTGTGGGTCTGGTCGCGGAGCCGGTCCCGCGCCTGCTCGGCCGGCGTGCGGTGGTAGCGCAGGCCGTCGGTCTCAACCACCAGCCCCAGATCCGGCCAGTAGAAGTCGACTTCGAACTCGTTGACCCACTGTCCGGTCAGCGGCACCGGCAGCCCCGCCTTGCGCGCCAGCGGCAGGAAGCGCCGTTCCAGCTCCTCTTTGGTGAGGCGGAAGGTGCGCTGGTCGAGGATGAGGCGGAGCTTGGCGGCGCCCGGCTCGCCGCCCCGTGCCCCCAACGCCCTCCGCAGCCCCGGCGGGTGCACGACGTTGTATTTGTCGGCCTCGTTGATCATCCGCTCGATGCCGGGACGGTCGAGGCGGAGGGACATGTCGATCAGGGTCTGGACCGGAGCGGTGACCGGGATGCCGTACTCGGCGGTGACATCGCGGGCAGCCAGAGCAGGTCGCCGGTGAATCTGAAGGCCAGGGCGGCGCCGACGAGAAAGGCTGGGTAGGGAGATCTCAATTACCCCTCGCTCCTCCCGGCCGATCCGCCAAAGCGCAGCCGCGCTGGAGTGACTGAGAACGGCGCCGTCGCCACAAGCGAGGACGCCGGCCATCCAACGCCCTTTATCGCTGACTTCCGGTCGTCCCACCGCAAAGACACCTCGGCGAATCGGGTGGAGCAAGCCCTTATTGATGCGGTGACCGATTGCGTGTCGCCCATATCCGAGCGAGTGGAGCTGATCCCGCGTCACGACTCCGTGCTGGCGGCGCACCAGCGCCCACACTTCTCGCGATTGGTGAGTTGAGCCGGCTATAACCGGCCTAAGTCACCACTCGCTCGAACTCGCCCCCTTACCCAGCCTGTTTTTTCGGAGCTTGCGGCGCTTCAGACCATGCCGAGGCCGCCGCTGACGCCCAGGGTCTCGCCCGTCACGTAGCTCGCGTCGTCGGAGGCCAGGAACGCCGCCGCCGCCGCGACCTCGTCGGGTTGGCCCAGGCGGCCCATCTGGGTGGCGCTTTTCATCGTCTCGATGACCTTCTCGCCGATCTCGCCGAACTCTTTGGCGCCCATCAGGAGGGGGGTCTCGATCGGGCCGGGGGCGATTGCGTTGGCGGTGACGCCATAGCGGGCGGCCTCGCGGGCGATCGCCTTGGTGAAGCCGATCACGCCAGCCTTGGCGGCGGAGTAGGCGGCCGAGCCCTTGGAGCCGACCCGGCCGGCCTCGGAGGCGATGTTGACGATGCGGCCGTAGCCGCGCTCCTGCATCCCCGGCAGCGCCGCGTGGGTGCAGTTCATGACGCCGCCGAGATTGATGTCGAGCACCTGCCCCCACTGCTCCTCAGTCACGTAGACGAAGAAGCCGAAGTTGTCCATGCCGGCGTTGTTGACGAGGACGTCGAGGTCGCCGACGGCTTGGACGGCAGCGCGGGCGGACTCGAGGTTGGTGACGTCGAGCTCGACCGCGTGGCCGGCGATCTCGCCCGCCACCTTCTCGGCGCCCTCGACGTTGACGTCGCCGACCCATACCTCGGCGCCCTCGGCCGAGAGCCGTGCGGCAGTCGCGGCGCCGATGCCGCTCGCCCCGCCGGTGACCAGTGCCTTACGTCCCTCCAGCCTCATGCGGCTCGCAGCATAGACTGCGCGCCCTTGGAACCGATTCCGATCATCGGCGGCACTGGCGCCCTCGGCGCCGGACTGGCGCGGCGCTGGGCGAAGGCGGGCGTGCCGGTCGTGATCGGCTCTCGTGACGCCGGCCGCGCCGAGGAGGCGGCGGCGAAGGTGCGCGAGGCGGTGCCGGGCGCCAACGTCACCGGCCTCCAAAACGAGCAGGCGGCGACCAAGGGTGAGATCGTCTTCCTCACCGTCCCCTTCCGCGCCCAGTCGGAGAACCTCAACAACTTGCGCGAGGCGCTGCGGCCGGGACAGCTGCTGGTCGACTGCACCGTCCCCCTCGCCGCCGCGGTCAGCGGCAAGGCGACCCGCTCGCTCGGCGTCTGGCAGGGCTCGGCCGCCCAGCAGGCGCAGGAGATGGTGCCGGAGGGGGTGACCGTGGTCGCCGCGATGCACACGCTCGCCGCCCCGAGCCTGGCGAGCCTCGACGCCGAGCTCGGTGAGGACGTCCTCGTCTGCGGCGACAAGAAGACCGACAAGGCCCGCGTCGCGCGCCTGATCGAGCTGATCCCCGGTCTGCACGCGGTCAACGCGGGCGCCCTTGAGATGGCGCGGATCGTCGAGCAGCTGACCCCGATGCTGATCTCGGTCAACACCCGCTACAAGACGCACGCCGGGATCCGGCTGACCGGGCTGCCGGACGGCGACCACTGGGCATGAGCGCGCTGGGACAGCGCGCTCGGAGGATTGTCTAGGTGCGCGTCGCGCTCCTGGCCGGCGGCACCGGCGGCGCCAAACTCGCGGCCGGGATGCAGGAGGAGGTCGGGCCCGACCTCGCGGTGATCGCCAACACCGGCGACGACGTCGAGGCGCTCGGCGCCCACGTCTCCCCCGATCCCGACCTCGTCACCTACTGGCTCAGCGGTGAAATCGACGAGGCCCGCGGCTGGGGCATCAAGGACGACGAGTTCACCGTCTTCAACCGACTCAAACAGCTCGGCGCCCCGAGCTGGTTCGGCCTCTCCGACCGCGACCTCGCCGCCTGCCTCTACCGCCGCCAGTTCCTCGACGACGGCGGCCGCCCGACCGACGCGCAGGCGCAGATCGCCCGCGGCCTCGGCGTCGAGGCACGGGTGCTGCCGATGACCGACACGCCAGTCCGCACCCAGGTCCTCACCTCCGACGGCACCCGCGGCCTGCAGGAGTACCTGATCCTCGACCAGGGCCAGCCCGAGGTGCTGGGCGTGCAGCTGGAGGGGATCGAGGCGGCCGAGCCGACCCCGGAGGTGCTGGAAGCGCTGCGCAGCGCCGAGGTAATCGTCGTCGGCCCCTCGAACCCGGTGATCAGCATCGGCCCGATCCTCGCCGTCCCCGGCCTCCGCGAGGCAATCGCCGCCTCCCCCGCCCCGGTCGTCGCCGTCAGTCCCTACGTCGCCGGCGCCGTCGTCAAGGGCCCGACCGACCGCTTCATGGAAGGCATCGGCCGCCCGACCACCGCCGCCGGGGTCGCCTCCCTCTACGCCGGTCTGATCGACGCGATGGTCGTCGACGAGGGCGACCCCGACCCGCCCCCGGCCGAGATCCCGACCCTCGCCGCACCGACGCTGATGGAGGGCGCCGCCGGGCGGGTGCGCCTGGCGCGGACCGTGCTCGACTACGCCGCTACGCTCGGCTCTTGAACGCGACCGCGGTACTACCGGTGAAGCGCTTCAGCGCCGCGAAGCAGCGGATGGCGGGCGGGATCACGGGTGGGCAGCGGCGCGACCTCGCGGAAGCGATGGTCGCCGACGTCCTCGAAGCGATCGGCCAGGCGCGTTCGGTGGAGCGGACTATCGTCGTCACGGGCGACCCGATCGCCCAGGAGCTGGCGTCCGAAGCGGGGGCCGAGGTCGTCCCGGACCCCGAGGACGCGGGACACGTCGAGGCAGCGCAGGCGGGAATCGCCCGGGCCGAAGCCGACAGCGCCGAGCGCGTCGTCCTGCTCGCCGGTGACTGCCCGCTACTTGACCCGCGCGAGCTCGATCGGCTGCTGACCGGAGTCCCGGGCAACTACGTCGGCATCGTCCCCGACCGCCACGGCACCGGCACCAACGCGCTCCTGCTCAGCCCACCCGGCGCGATCGTCCCCGCCTTCGGCGAGGGCAGCCGCGAGCGCCACGTCGAGGCGGCGCGCCAGGCGGGGATCCCGTTCGGGATCGAGGAGCTGCCCTCGATCGAACTCGACCTCGACACCCCCGCCGACGTGATCGCCCTCACCCGCGCGCTGGAGCGACAGCGTGGCCGGGCGAAGCGGACGGCGAAGGCGCTGGGGATATGAGCCGGGAGCTGCGGGTCTTCCCTGTCGAGGGGATGCCCGAGGTGGCCGAGGGAGATCGGGTCGGCGAGCTGATCGCCGAGCGGGCGCAGCTCGAGGACGGCGACATCGTCGTCATCTCGCAGAAGATCGTCTCGAAGGCCGAGGGGCGGGTGCGGAGGCTTTCTGATGTCGCCCCATCGGAGCGAGCAATCGAGCTGGCAAAGAAGCTGGGTAAGGAGGCGAGGCTCGTGGAGCTGGTGCTCTCCGAGAGCCGGGAGGTCCTTCGCTCGGAGCGTGTCCTGATCACGGAAACGCACCACGGGTTCGTGTGTGCGAATGCGGGGATCGATAGCTCGAACCTTCCGGAGGGCGGGGCCGTCTGCTTGCTGCCGGAGGACCCGGACGGCTCGGCCAGGCAAATCAGAGCTGAAATAGGAAACCGAATCGCTGTCGTCATCGCTGACAGCTTTGGGCGGGCTTGGAGACTCGGCCAAGCCGAGGTTGCGATCGGCTGCGCCGGGCTGCTGCCGTTGGACGACTGGCGCGGGCGCCTCGACGCGAGTGGCCGGGAATTGAGCGCGACGGTGATCGCGACCGCCGACGAGGTCGCGGCGTCTGCCGACCTGGTGCGCAGTAAGGACGAGGGCATCCCCGCCGCGGTGGTGCGCGGTATCTCCCACTACGTCGGGGCGGAGGACGGCCCCGGCGCCACCGTCCTCCGCCGCCCTCCCGGCGAAGATCTATTCAGATAAATCCTTGTCTCTCAGCTACCCGGATCGCTCGGGATCAACCGGCGATCTGGAGGACGGCGGCACCGCGGAAGCGGCCGGCGCGGAGGTCGTCCAGGGCTTGGTTGGCCTGGTCCAGCGAGTAGACCGTGGTCTCGGTGTGGACTGGAATTTGGGGGGCCAGGGCGATGAACTCCTCGCCGTCCTGGCGGGTGAGGTTGGCGACCGAGCCGAGGGTGCGCTCGCCCCACAGCTCGTCATAGGGGAAGGAGGGGATGTCGCTCATGTGGATGCCGGCACTGATGATCCGGGCGCCCTTGGCGCTGACCCGCAGCGCCGCGGTCATCAGCGCCCCGACCGGGGCGAAGACGATCGCGCCGTCGAGCTCCTCCGGCGGCGCCTCGTCCGAGGGGCCCGCCCACTCGGCACCGAGCTGGCGAGCGAACGCTTGCGTCTCCTCGTCCTCGCCGCGGGTGAAGGCGAAGACGCGCCGGCCTTCGTGCACCGCCACCTGGCAGAGGATGTGTGCCGCCGCGCCGAAGCCGTAGAAGCCGATCCGCTCCGCCTCGCCGACCAGCCGCAGCGCCCGGTAGCCGATCAGCCCGGCGCAGAGCAGTGGCGCCGCCCCCAGGTCCGGCAAGTTCGAGGGGATCGGGAAGCAGAAGCGCGCGTCGGCCGCCGCCACCTCGGCGTAGCCGCCGTCGAGGTCGTAGCCGGTGAACCTGGCGTTGTCGCAGAGGTTCTCGCGGCCGCTGCGACAGTAGCGGCACTCGCCGTCGGTCCAGCCCAGCCAGGGCACGCCGACGCGGTCGCCGGCGGCGAATAGCTCCACCCCCTCCCCCACCTCGCGGACGACGCCGACGATCTGGTGGCCCGGCACCAGCGGCAGCTTCGGCTCGGTCAGGTCGCCGTCGAGGATGTGGAGGTCGGTGCGGCAGACGCCGCAGGCGCGGACGTCGAGCAGGACCTGGCCGGCTGCGACCTCGGGCTCGGGCAGCTCAGCGAGCCGGAGCGGCTCCCGCTGCCTCTCTAGGACCATCGCTCGCATAGGTCTCGATGATCTCGTACAACGTCGTCCGCTGCGCAGGTTCGCGCCCCGCCGCCCGCGCCGCCCCGATCAGCTGCTCCGGCTCCAGCCGCACCCCGTGCTGCGAGCCGGCCATGCGAGAGATGTTCTCCTCCATCAGCGTGCCGCCGAGGTCGTTGACGCCCCAGCGCAGCGCCTCGGTCGCCCCCTCCAGCCCCATCTTCACCCAGCTCGCCTGCATGTTGGTGACGCTGCGGCCCAGCGCGAGGCGGAAGGCGGCGGTGTGCTTGAGGTTCTCGTCAATCGAGATCTCCTCGATCCCGTGCGTGCGCCCGAGCAGCGTGTTGAAAGGGATGAAGCTGAGCGGGACGAACTCGGTGATGCCGCCGGTCCGCTCCTGCAGCGCCCGGATCACACGCATGTGGCGCGCCAGCTCGCGCGGCTCCTCGATGTGACCGAACATCACCGTAGAGGTCGAGCGCAGGCCGGCGTGGTGGGAGGCCTCGATGATCTCCACCCAGCGCTCGACCGGCAGCTTGTTCGGCGAGATCCGCTGGCGGACGCCGTCGTCGAGAACCTCGGCCGCCGTCCCCGGCGTCGAGCCCAGCCCGCACTCGAGCAGGTACTCGAAGACCTCCAGCGGCTCCTTGCCGGAGCGCTCGCAGGCCCAGTTGATCTCCATCGGCGAGTAGGCGTGCAAGTGCAGCTGCGGCGCCACCTCCTTCGCCAGTCGCAGCCAGCGCCCGTACTCCTCCAGCGTCAGGTCGGGATGGATGCCGCCCTGCATGCAGAGCTCGGTGGCGCCGAACTCGACCGCTTCTCGAATGCGCGCCGCGAAGTCCTCCTCGGCGACTTCGTAGGCGTCCGGCGAGCGCCGCCCCTGGCCGAAGCCGCAGAAGGCGCAGCCGACGACGCAGACGTTGGTGAAGTTGATGTTGCGGTTGACGACGAAGGTGACCCGATCCCCGGCCAGCTCCGCCCGCAGCTCGTCGGCGGCGACCCGCATCTCCTCGATCACCTCCGGCCGAGTCTCGGCGAACAGAGCCGTCAGCTCGTCCTCCGTCAGCAGCTCCCCCTCCCGCCCCTTGGCAATTGCCTTCTCGGCAAGCCAGGGCGCGATCGTCTCCTCCGATTTCCGCCCCGACCCCCGCCTCGGAATGAACGACCAGTACTTCAGCTTGATCACATCGAGGACGCCCTGCTCCATCCACTTGGGATCCATGTACTGGGGATAGACGCACAACCGCTCAGTGAGCGCATAGCCCCGCGGCGCCAGCTCCTTCCGCACCTGATGCGGCGACGGGAACGGCTCCTCGGGCGAGATGTGATCGCCGTTGGCTGAAAGGCCCCCGAGGTCGGTGGCGCCGGCCTCGACCAGCTCCGGCCAGAACTCCGACAAGTTCGGTGGCACCTGCACACCCACGTCGGGCATCAGGCGTTTGCATTCGGCGATCAGGTGCTTGATGTCGTCGATAGACACCGGATTCGCCCAGGGGGGCAGGGGCGATGGGGATACCTCCTCCAGACACCCCTCGCTATGGCTCGGGGTTGAGTGTCTGGAGGAGGTATCCCCATCGCCCAGCCACCGCTGGCGAGACGCCTCATCGGCGATGTCGGCTACCTCGGCGCCGTAGTAGCGCGGGTGGGGGACGAAGTTCTGGAGGATCACCTCCTGCAGATGCCCGTAGCGGGAGTGGACATCCGCGAGAGCTTCCAGTGACTCCATGCGCTCGTCCTCGGTCTCGCCGATGCCGACCAGGATGCCGCTCGTGAAGGGGATTTTCAGCTCGCCAGCCGCTTCGATGGTGGCGAGCCGCACTTTCGGGTGCTTGGTGGGAGAGCCGGCGTGGACGGTGTCCATCAGGCGCTCGGAGATGGACTCCAGCATGAGGCCCTGGGAGGCAGTTACCTCTCGGAGACGAGCCAGATCGCCCTTGTCCAGCACGCCGATGTTCGTGTGGGGGAGCATGCCCCGTCCGAGCGCGCGTTCGCAGGCCCAGACGACGTAGCTGGTGAAGTCGTCGTGGCCCCAGGTCTTCAGATGTTCGGCGACTACGGGGTTGACCTCGGGCCGCTCGCCGGTGAGGACCAGCAGCTCCTTGGCGTTGCGTTTCAGTGCCTCGTCGAGCTGCCTTTCGACCTCCTCGGGAGCGTGGATGTGGGCCTGGTGGGTGGCGAAGGCGCAGTACTTGCAATAGCACTGGCAAGTGCGAGAGAGCGAGAGCGTGTAGTTGCGGGAGAAGGTGACCCGGCGCACGTCGCCCAAGCTACTGCACCCGCGGGGCGGGCAGGACCCGAAAACAAAAGCGCCACCCGGTTGGGGTGGCGCTTTGAAGACTCTCTGGCGACTCCGCCTCAGTCGGCGGGCCTGTCGCTGCTCGGCGTCGCCCGTTTCGGGACCGGTGGCCGGACATGCTCCGGCGGTTCGGTCGGCGGCAGTCCGCCGGGCTCGAGGACGAAGCGGTAGACGGCCGCTGCCAGGAGCGAGCCGACGATCGGGCCGGCGAGGTAGGGCCAGACGCCGCCCCACTCGCTGCCGACGAGCGCCGGGCCGAACCAGCGGGCCGGGTTGAAGCTGCCACCGGTCAGCGGGCCGCCGACCATGACGATGAAGCCCAGGGTGGTGCCGATCGCCAGCGGCGCCCACTCCTTGAAGCTCTTCTCCGAGTAAACCGCGGTGAGGATGACGAGGACGAGGACAAAGGTGCCGATCGCCTCGACGACGGAGCCGGCGAAGTTGCCGGCGAGCAGGCCGCTGACCTGCGCGGCGCCGTAGTGCGTCGCCCGTCCCTCGTCGAGCAGCAGCCCCTTGGCGAGCAGAGCGCCGAGGACGGCGCCAATGAGCTGGGCCAGCATGTAGATGACCCCGTCGAGCGGCCGGATGCGGCGGATCGCCAGGGCCCCCAGCGTCACCGCCGGGTTGAAATGCCCGCCGCTGACCGCGCCGAACATCACGATCAGGCCGAAGAGCAGGAATGAATGGACGAGGCCGACGACGGCGAAGTCGGAGCCGAACTGCGCCTGACCACCCGTCGAGACGAAAAGGATGACGACACTGCTGATGAAGAAGACCAGCAGCAACGTGCCGATCAACTCAGCCAAATATGCGGCTAGACCTCTCTCCTGCACTGTTTCCTCCTCGATTCCCGATGAACAGGTAAGCGGCGGCAGTGTACTCATATTCGGTGGATGAATTAGTTTTCCCGACCGAATGAGTAGAGCTGTCGCGCTGCTGGCGGCCGCTCTCGCGCTCGTCGGCATCGCCGGCTGCGGGGGAAGCGGCGCGGAACCGGGCGCGCCGAAAGGCGCGACGCTCGTGCTCGATTTCACTCCCAACGCCGTCCACAGCGGCATCTACGCGGCGAAGGACGAGGGCTTCTACGAAGACGCCGGGGTCGACCTCAAGGTGCAGCCGCCGGGGGAATCGACCGACGCGCCGAAGCTGCTCGGCGCCGGCAAGGTCGAGTTCGCGATCCTCGACATCCACGACCTCGGGATCGCCCGCGAGAAGGGCATCCCCCTGGTCGGGGTGATGCCGATCGTCCAGCGCCCGCTGGCGGCGGTGATCGCCCGCGGCGACGGCCCCGTCCACAGCCCGCGCGACCTCGAGGGGCAGCGCGTCGGCGTCAGCGGCCTGCCCTCCGACGAAGCGGTGGTCGACTCCGAGGTCGAAGCCGACGGCGGCGATCCGGCCAAGGTCGACGAGGTGACGATCGGCTTCACCGCGGTCCCCTCGCTGGCTGCCGGCAAGGTCGCGGCCGCGACCGGCTTCTGGAACGCCGAGGCGGTGGCGCTGCGCCGCCAGGGCGTCCCGATCCGCGTCTTCAAGGTCAACGACTTCGGCGCTCCCCCCTACCCGGAGCTGGTGCTGACCACCTCCGAGAAGCTGCTGAAGAGCGACCCGGAACTGGTCGACGCCGTCGTCTCGGCCACCCGCCGCGGCTACGTGTTCGCGGAGAAACAGCCCAAGGCCGCGCTCGACGATCTCCTCGCCGACAACAAGGAACTCGAACGCGCCGACCAGGAAGCGCAGATGAAGGTACTGCTGCCGGCGATGGAGCCGAGGCCCTTCGACATGGACGTGCTCGAAGAATGGGCCGCCTGGGACCTCCGGCACGGGCTGCTGGAAAAGCCGCTAGCCGTGCAGCAGGCGTTCAGCCAGGGCGGGTAGTTCCCGCGCCATCCGCGAGCGCGGCACGACCAGGTCCACCCCCGCCGCTTCCGCGGCTTCCTTGGTCGCCACGTCGACGTGCGAGTAGTAGCCGAGCACCGGCATCCCGAGGCCGACCAGCGCCTCCGGATTCTCGACGTCCAAATCGGCGACGATCAGGTCGACGCCGTCCCAGGTGCTCTCCTCGATCGAGGGCGAGGTCGTCACCTCGTGGCCGGCGGCGCTGAGCGTCGCGTCGACTTTGCTGCCGAGCATCAGGTCGGTGGCGATGCTGAGGACGCGGGCCATCGGGCTTCCTCCCCCGCTCGGCTAGATCGAGCGGCGCTGGCGGAACTCTTCGCGGACGCTCTCCGGGCGCCCCCACATCTGCACGACCTCGGAGCGGCCCTCGCGGACCTCGGCCATCCGCAGCTCGCCCGCGACGCCGTCGGCGTCGAGCTTCGCCAGCACGCCCATCACCGTCTCCGCCGCGGCGGCGTGGCCGAAGCTGTGGGCGACCAGCAGCCGCCAGTGCCAGGTGTCGGCCTGCGGGTGCTGGTAGACCTGCGCGTTGACCTGGCTCATCCAGACCGCGGTGTCGACGTACTGCGACATGTCGGCAATCCGCACGTCGACCTCGAGGTCGGTCCAGTCGGATGGCAGGGTGTCGAGGATCTGCTGGAAGTCGGTGGCCAGGCTCATCAGCCGAAGGCTAGCTGGAGGATCAGGAACGCGTTCAGGGCGATGATCAGGGCTGCCAGCGCTCCGGCCAGCGCAGACAGCCACCTTGGGTTCGCAAGCTCCTTCATCACGGTCTTGTCGGCGGCGATTATCAGCAGGGGAACCAGGGCGAAGGGGATGCCGAAGGAGAGGACGACCTGGCTGCCGACCAGGGCGTCGGTCGGGTCGATGCCGACCGCGAGGACCAGCAGCGCCGGCGTGAGGGTGAGCGCGCGGCGGAGGAAGAGCGGGATGCGGCGGCGGATGAACCCCTGCATCACCACCTGCCCCGCCATCGTCCCGACGGAGGAGGAGGCGAACCCCGACGCCAGCAGGGCCACGCCGAAGATCGTCGCTGCCCGGTCGGAGACGAGAGTCTTGAACCCTTCGAAGGCGCCGTCGATCGAATCGACGCCGGTGAGTCCGCTGCTGTGGAAGAGGGCGGCGGCGACGATCATCATCGAGAGGTTGACGGCGCCGGCGAGCGAGAGCGCGATCACCACGTCGACTTTCTCGAAGCGAAGGATCTTCTTCTTCTCCCCCTCGTTGCGACCGACGATCCGCCGCTGGGTCAGCGCCGAGTGCAGGTAGATGACGTGCGGCATCACCGTCGCGCCGATGATCCCGGTCGCCAGCAGCAGGCTCTCGGTTCCGGAGAAGCCCGGAATGACCAGGTGGCGACCGATTTCGCTCGCCTGCGGCTTGGCGTCGATCAGCTCGAAGGCGAATGAGGCGACGACGACGCCGACCAAGACGGTGATGCCGGCCTCGAGCCGCCTGAACCCGCGCTGCTGCAGCGCCAGCAGCGCGAAGGCGCCGGCGCCGGCGATCAGCCCGGCCGGGAAGAGCGGGATCCCGAAGAGCAGGTGGAGGCCGAGCGCCGCGCCGACGACCTCGGCGATGTCGCAGGCCATCGCCACCAGCTCGGCCTGCAGCCAGAGGCCGATCGAGGTGCGGCGCGAGAAGCGCTCGCGGCAGAGCTCGGCGAGGTTCTTGCCGGTCGCGATCCCCAGCTTCGCCGACTGGGTCTGGACCAGCATCGCGATCAGGTTGGCCGAGAGCACCACCCAGAGCAGCAGGTAGCCGAACTTGGCGCCACCGGCGATGTTGGTCGCGAAGTTGCCGGGGTCGATGTAGGCGACGGCGGCGATGAAGGCCGGGCCGAGGAAGGGCCAGATGCTGCGGAGGCCACGGCGATGGCCTTCGAGCGAGCGGTAGGCGGCTTCGGCGACCGCGGCCTCGCCGGGGAGGACGGCCTCGGGCCCGACCCCCGCCCCGCGCAACTCCTCTACGACCGCTTCGCCCGGCGGCGGCGCCGGCTTCACGAAGCGCTCCCCCAGGTCGGCGGCAGCAGGTCGGGGCCGGGGATCGGCGTCCCGTGCGGGTCGTGGCGCGGTTCGCCGAGCTTGGCCGCGATCAGCGCCTCCAGCTCCTCGGAGATGTAGTGCTCGAGCACCTCGGCCTCCTCGTGCACCCGGTCCTCGGGCATCCCCAGCGCCTCGGAGAGGTAGGCCTCGATCAGGCGGTGGTGGCGGATCACCTCGAGCGCCACCTTCTCCCCCGCCGGGGTCAGGCTGACGCCCTTGTAGGGCAGGTAGTCGACGAGCCCGAGCTCGGCCAGCTTCTTCAGCATCGAGGTCGCGGTCGCCGGCGTGACGCCGAGCCGGTGCGCGACCTCGCCGTTCAGCACCAGCCCGTCCCGCTCCTGGGCGATCGCGTAGATCGTCTTCGCGTAGTCCTCGATTGCTTGGGAGTTAGACACGTCTAAATCCGATTTTGACACATCTAAAACTCGGATTCCTAGAATCGACGTCATGACCGTCCTAGTCGAGCTCGATGCGCAGTACCGGCAATTGCGCGAGGAGTGCGGGCTGCTGGACCGCTCTGGGCGGGGGAAGCTGCTGGTCTCGGGACCGGAAGCGGCGGAGTACCTGCAGGGGCAGCTGACCAACGACACCGAGGCGCTGGAGCCTGGGGACGGGGCCTACGCGGCGCTGCTCGACCGCAAGGGGCACATGCAGGGCGACATGCGGGTGCTGCGGCCGGGCGAGGATCCCGACCTCTGGCTCGACCTCGAGCCCGAGGGGCTGGAGGCGGTGCGGCGGCACCTGGGGATGTACAAGATCGGCCGCGAAGTCGAGCTGGCCGACGTCAGCGAGGAGCGGGCGATCCTCTCGCTGATCGGGCCGCGAGCGGTCGAGATCGCCGGCTCGGCGCCGCTGCCGGAGAACGCCTGCGAAGAGGTGACGATCGGCGGCGCCCGCTGCCTCGCGGTCGGCACCGCCGCCGGCATCGACGTCCTCGTCCCCGCCGCCGAACGCGACCGCGTCTGGGAGGCGCTGCTCGCCGCCGGCGCGGCCGAGGTCTCCCCCGAGGCGGCCGAGATCGCGCGAATCGAGGCCGGCCGCCCCCGCTTCGGAGCCGAGATGGGGACTGAGACGATGCCCGCCGAGGCCGGGATCGTCGAGCAGGCGGTCAGCTTCACCAAGGGCTGCTACATCGGCCAGGAGACCGTCGCCCGCCTCCACTACAAGGGCAAGCCGAACCGGCACCTGCGCGGGCTGAAGCTGAGCGCGCCGGCACAGCCGGGCGAGCCGCTGCAGCTCGGCGAGAAAGAGGTCGGCAGGCTCGGCAGCGCCGCCGTCTCCCCCGCCTTCGGCCCGATCGGGATGGCGATCCTGCGCCGCGAGGCCGAGCCGGGCGCGACCGTCGCCGTAGGTGAAGACGGTGTTACGGCGCAGGTTGTCGCCCTCCCCTTCGGTTAGATTCAGCCTCGATGGGGCTCGGGAGAGTTAGATCGGCGGGGCTGGCCGGGATGGTCGTGGCCGCAGCGCTCCTGGTCGGGTGCGGCGAATCGCGCCACGCCAACGAGCAGCGGCCGCAGGTCTCGACCCGGGTCAGCGTCACGATCAACCAGAAGGAAGTGATCGTGCAGCCGACCAAAATCGCCTTCGGCCCGGAAAAGACCCAGCAGATCCCCCAGAACCAGGAAGACGCGCAGCCGCCGATCAAGACCAGGAAGCCGCTCGACGTCACCCTGGTCACCGCCAACCAGACGCCGAAGGACACGCAGTTGAAGATCCGCGGCGAGAAGCAAGCCGAATCGGACGTGATCTACGCCCGCAGCCCCGGCACCTTCGGGGTCGAACTCCCCACCGGCACCTACACGATCACCGCCGTGAACATGCCGGAGGCGCGGCCCGCCCACCTGACGGTGGGCAGCTACCGCGCCTCCTCGCAGAACGACGTGCTGCTGCCTTAGGTCGATTTTCAATCGGCAGGACCGGCGCGGCTGTGATTAGGTCTGCAGACTATTTCTGTACTGGTACTCAGCGGTCTTTTGGATCTCATGGGCCTCCGCGCTGCGGCGGCTTCCCAGCACTGGTGGGAAGAACCGGCGGTCCTGGTGCTGCTCGGCGCCATCTTCGCGGCGCTGCTGCTGATCAGCCCGCTGACGGGTGGGATCGGCTCCGTGGTCAGCGCGGTCGCGCGGATGCTCAGGCCCCTCCTCCTCCCCCTCTTCGTGATCATCGCGGTCGGGGCGGTTCACTTCGGTCCCATCGCCGCGATCCTGGTCAGCTTCGCGGCGATCGTCGTCGGCTGGCTGTCGATCGTCGCCCCCGCTGCGGAGGAATGCGACGTGGCGCTCGGGTGGGAGCTGGGGCTGGCGAAACGGCTGCTCAAATACGCCCTCCTGCTGGCCGTGGGAGCCATCGCCGTCTGGGCGCTGAGCCAGGCTCTCAGCTCGAACGCCTACACCGAAACCGTCGGCTTCACCGCCGGGCTGATGTACCTCGCGGTCGGGCTCTGGGTCCTGGCGCTGGTCGCCCGCCTCGCCTCCTTCGCGGAGACGTGGGTGCGGGCGGCGATCGCCATCTTGGCCGGGCTCGCCCTGCTCTGGGGCCTGGTCTGGCTGGGCGCCGTCCCCGGGCCGGCCGACCTGATCGCTCCGGTGGTGCCGGTCGTGTTCGCCGTCCTCGCCGCGCTTTTGATCTTGTTGGACATCGCCGTCGAGGCCGACGTCGGCAATGCCGGCTTCGCGCAGAAGCTGCGGGCGGCGGCCCTTTCGCCGCCCACTGCCGAACGCGCCCGCGCCCTCGGCTTCACCGCGGCGATGGCGGCTGCGGTCGCCCTTCTTGCCGCGACCACCTGGGGCCTGGTGGAAGCTGCGGAACGGGGCGGCGCTCTGAATCCTCCGCCCGACGTCAGCGTCGAAGCGAGGGAACCACCAGAAGCGGAAGGCCTCCGCGATCGCGGGCTGAACCGCCGCTACGCCCCGGTCCTTGCCTTCACCAAGGACGAGCGCTGGACCCCGATCAGCGTCGACTCCTACCTCGAAAACGCGACCCTGATCGGCCCCGAAGGGTCAACCAAGAAAGGGCTGACCCTTGCCGAGCTCCCCCACTCCTGCCCGGGCGGGCGCAGCGACTGCTACAAGCTGACGATCGAATGCGACAGCGGCCAGCTCGACTGCGCCCACGGCGTGGAGACGAACCGCGACTCGGAAAAGCTCTACCAGGACGGCGCCGTCTACGTCCGCGGTCCGCTGCGCAAAAGCGAGCGCCCCGGCCTCTTCCCGGATCGCGGGCCCTTTCGAAAAGACCTGCAGACCCTGATCCAGTACTGGTACTTCTACTACTACGACGAATGGAAGGCGCCGGTCTTCGCCGGGGTCCTGACCCAGAAGCACGAGGGCGACTGGGAGGTGGTGACGCTGGGGCTGGACGAAGCCAACCAGCCGCTCTTCGTCGCCGACTCGGCCCACTGCGCGGGCAGCTGGCGCAACTGGAACGAAATCGAAGTCTCGACCAAGCTCCCCGGCCCCCACGTCCACCCTCTGGTGGCGGTGGCGGAGGGATCGCATGCGAACTACCCGGACCCGAACCAGAAGCGGACTTCCGACCCCGGCCACTGCGCCGGCCTGCCAGAAGGCGCGGCGGCGGCGATCAGCTACGCGTCCAATATCCGCGACAAGACCGAATACGGCTTTGCCTGGTACCCGCCGGAAGACGGCTGGATCGAACTGGAAAGCGATGAAGCGCCGCCGATGGACTTCCCGGGCACCTGGGGAATCGACGACCGCACCACGCTGACCAACTTCAAGGAACACGAAATCGGCAGCCCGAAGCAGGGGCCGAAGACCCCCAGCCTGCAGGGCCCTTGGACCAACCCGGTCGGGACCATCTTCTGCGGCAAGTACCGGCCACCGGTCGGAACCGACTCCGAAACCTTCAACTGCTGAGGCGGCGGCGAAGCCGCTGCAAGCGGCGTTTCACGGGGGGCGGTTCCGTCTGGAGGGCCCGTCAGCCTGGCTGGCGATGACCATTGCACTCGCCATAGCCGTCCTCGTCCTCGCCGTCGCCCTCGTCTACCTGCTGGTGATGAGGGATCAGGAGCCGGTCGAGCAGCCCGACCTCACCCCCGCGATCCAGGAGGCGACCTCCCAGGCCACCGCGCGGGCGCTGTCGGAGGCGCTGCCGGGCCTGCTGCAGGCCAACAAGGAGGCGCGGGAGGTCGACGTCAAGACCGCCGAGGCGGCGCTCGACAAACGGCAGGCCGAGATCAAGGGCCTCGCCGAGCGCATCGCCCAGGGCCAGAAGAAGATCGAAGAGCAGGTCCAGCGCCGCGGCGAGACCGACCTGCGCACGCAGGCGCTGCTCGAACAGATGGGGCAGACGATCGGCAACCTCAACAGCGAGACCGCGGGGCTGAAGAAGGCGCTGCGCCAGCCGCAGACGCGCGGCCAGTGGGGCGAGCTGCAGCTGCGGCGCTGCGTCGAGATCGCCGGCATGACCGAGCACGTCGACTTCGAGCTGCAGGAGACGCTGCGGACCGAAGAGGGGCGGCTGCGGCCCGACGCAATCTTCCTGCTGCCGGAAGGCCGCAGCTTCGTCGCCGACTCGAAGGTGCCGCTCGACGCCTTCCTGGACGCGCAGGAGAGCGAGGTGGAATCGGAGCGGCGGGTCCACCTGGAGCGCCACGCGCGACAGGCGCGCGAGCACGTGCGCAGCCTCAGCTCGAAGGACTACCAGGGCCAGTTCAACCCGGGCCAGATGCCGGACCTGGTGATCTGCTTCATCCCCAACGAGCCAGCCCTGCACGCCGCCTTCGCCGCCGACCCAGCGCTCTTCGACTACGCATTGGAGCGCAACGTCCTCCTGGTCAGCCCAACCTCGCTGATCGGGCTGCTGCGGACGATGGAGCTGGGCTGGCGGCAGGAGCGGATGGTCGCCGAGGCGGCGGAGATCGCCAGCGCGGCCGGCACTCTGCACAACCGCTTCTCGAAGTTTCTCAGCGACTTCGACAACGTCGGCAGTCGTCTCTCATCAGCGACCAAGGCCTACAACTCGGCCGTCGGATCGATGGAGGGCAGGCTGCTGCCGCAGCTGCGCAAAGTCGAGGGGCTCGGAGTGGCGCCCGGCAAGGAGATCGAGGCGCCGACGCCAGTCGAGGCGACGGTGCGCGAGATCACGGCGCCCGAGCTGCGCGAGGCGGCGCCCGAGCCGCCCGAGGCCGAAGCCGCCTGAGCGAGCCGATGATTGACCCCCTCTGAGGGGGTCAATTGCAGGTTCGAATCGCTCTCGCCGCCGCTTAACTAGGATTCGCGGCCCGTACCCCGACCCGCGGAGGAGCCGGTTTTGGCCGTTGACACCAGTGAAGTAGCGAAGTTGGACGTGGAGCCCGGCACGCTGCCGGAGACGATGGCGGCGTGGGTGATCCGCCAGGAGCGCGAGGGCGAGCCGAAAGACGCCTTCCAGCTCGAGCAGATCGAGGTCCCCGAGCCCGGAGCCTTCGAGGTGATCGTGCGGGTGATGGCGGCCGGCGTCAACTTCAACAACGTCTGGGCCTCCCTGGGCGAGCCGGTCTCGGTCTTCGGCTACGGCGACCACCCCGAGTACGGCCACCACATCGGCGGCTCCGACGCCTCCGGCGTCGTCTGGAAAGTCGGCGAGGGCGTGACCCGCTGGAAAGTCGGCGACGAGGTCGTGATCCACTGCAACCAGGCCTCCTACGAGGACGTCGAGGTGCACGGGCTCGACCCGATGGCGGCGCCGAGCCAGCGGATCTGGGGCTACGAGACCACCTGGGGCTCCTTCGCCCAGTTCACCAAGGTGCAGGCGCAGCAGCTGCTGCCGAAGCCGCGCAACCTCTCCTGGGTCGACTCCTCCTCCTACGGCCTCACCTACTTCACCGCCTACCGGATGCTGATGGACCAGTGCAAGCTGCAGGCCGGCCACAACGTCCTCATCTGGGGTGCCGCCGGCGGCCTCGGCGTCTTCGCCGTCCAGCTCTGCAAAGCGGCCGGGGCGAACGCGGTCGGCGTCGTCTCCTCCGACGAGAAGGGCGAGCTGGTCAAGCAGCTCGGCGCCGTCGACTACGTCAACCGCAACGAGTTCCGCGAGATGATGCGCAGCGACGAGAACCTCACCGACCCCGCCGCCGACAAGGAGCGCTTCAAGGCCTCCCGCGGCTTCGCCAAGCGGGTCAAGGAGATCCTCGGCGACGCCCCCGACATCGTCTTCGAGCACGTCGGCCGGGCCACCTTCCCGACCTCGGTCTTCACCGTCAAACCGTTCGGCAAAGTCGTCATCTGCGGCGCCACCTCGGGCTACCAGCTCGATTTCGACGTCCGCTACCTGTGGATGAAGCAGAAGCAGATCATCGGCTCCCACTTCGCCAACGCCTACGAGTGCATGAAGGCGAACCAGCTGATGGCGGAGGGCAAGGTGCGGCCGGTGCTCTCGGAAACGAGGGGCTTCGACGGCGTCCCGACCGCGCACCAGCTGATGCACGAAAACAAGCACCTCGGCAAGATCGGGATCCTCGTCGGCGCCGAGTCCGAGGAGGAGGGCAAGCACGAAGACGGCCCCGGCGCGATCCGCGCGGAGGTCGGCGCGTGAGCGCCCGAGCCACCGGAACGGAAGGGGATAACTGATGGAGGTCTGCACTCTCGACTGGCACATCGCCCCGCTGCGGGCGGATCGCTTCCTCGATGTCTGGGAATCGGCAGCGGCGAAGATGCCCGCCTACGGCGCCAAGAGCTGGTCGCTGACCCGCTCAATCGACGATCCTCTGGCGATCCGCCAGACCTCGGTCTGGGAGAGCCGGTCGGACTTCGAGCGCTACTGGTTCTCGGACGAGATCGAGCAGGCGCGCGCGTCGGTCATCGACCTCTACGACATCCCCCTCCTCCCCGCCTGGCACACCCTGCTGGCGGCCGAGTAGCGCTAGCGCTTCGGCCGCAGGATCTTCCAGCCGAACCGCGCTGGCGTCGGATCTTTGAGGATGCCGGTGACCGCCCAGACTTTGAAGGTGTGCCGGCCGGGCTTCAGCTTGCGGTAGGTCTTCGGCGAGCGGCAGGGCTGCGCCGGCTTGCCGTCGAGCTTGCAGCGGAAGGTCGCGCCGGCGAGGCTGGCCGAGAAGGCGAAGGTGGCCGTGGTCTTCCTGCTGCGCGCCGCCGGATGGCGGCCGAGCCTGGTCTCGGGAGCGACTTCCTTTTCGCCGGGCGGAGGCGGCGTGGTGGTGGTGCCACCGCCACCTGAACCGGTCCCCGGTGCTTCTTCCGGCGGGGCTTTCACGAAGGAGGCCGTGTATTCGGGCGCACCTTCGACCAGGATCGGGTGGCTGATCGCGCCACCGTCGGACCATTTCTCGAATTCGTACTTGGTCCCGCCGAGTTTGTAGGTCGCGGGCGCGGAGATGAGGATTTCCGAGCCGTCGATCTGCGGCACCGAGAAGGGTGCGGGCTCTTCCGTATTGCCCACCAGCAACGGGATGCCGGGCGGATCGGAGGCAGCGGTGATGGTGACCGTCCGCGGGTTGATTTTCATCGTCGTGGTGCCCGAGAGTTCGCGGGCGTCGGAGACCCGCAGGACCACTTCGATGTAGGAGGGGTAGTCGTGCTGGGGCGCGACGAACTCCGGCCGCCGGATCCCGGCGAAGGTCTGCAGCGGGTGGACGTGGCAGGCGGTCGGGTTGGCCGGGTCGGGGCAGTGCGCCATGCGCGTCACCCAGTAGTAGGGCAGCGGGGTGACGATCGGGTTGCCTTTGGCGTCGATCGCGTTCGCGTCCATCTTGATGTCGTCGCCGACCCCCCATTCGAAACCGGCTTCGGGTTTGGTGATCGTCGGCACCGGCGGTTTGTCCCCCGGGTAGACGGTGACTTTGGCGACGCTGACGAGTTCTTCGTCGTCTTCGACCCGCACCGCGATCACCCGGTTCGGGCTTTCGCCTTTGGTTTCGCGGCTTTCCTGTTCGGCCTTGGTGAAGGTCAGTTCCCTGGTCTGGCCGCCGCTGGACTCGAAGACGCCGTCTTCGTTCAGGTCCCATTTGTAGGTGAGGGGATCGCCGTTCGGATCGGTCGATTTGGTCGCGTCGATCGTGGTTGCGAATTTGTTGGCGCCGTCGTAGAGGCCGTAGGGCGGAGTCGCTTCCAGCCGGGCGGTCGGCGAGTTCGGTCGGTAGGCGATGCGGTGGATCTCGCCGTCGCCGGCGCCTTCTTTGCTCAAGAGGTCGGCGTAGTAGAGGTAGCCGTCAGGGCCTTCGATGATCTTCACGCCCGGGTAGATCTTGCCCTCGCGCATGAAGCGTTCGACTTTCGAGGGGTCGGGCTTTCCGTCTTCGCCGGGGTACATCACCCAGAGGCAGCCGCGCACGGCGTCGGCGAAGAACAGCGCGCCTTTGTATTTCGACGGGAACTGGCTGCCCTGGTAGAAGGAGAGGCCGCTGATCGCCGAGCCCGATTCGGTCGGGCATTCGTCTTCGGGCACCACCGTCTGGTTGTGGCTGTAGCTGAACAGCGGCAGCGAGAACGAGTTCGGTTCCCCCGCGTACATCGCGGTGCAGACGTTGAGGCCGAGTTCGCGGAACTGGAACTGGCGCTCGATCCCCTCGAAGCAGGGCCAGCCGGAGTTGTAGAGCGTCGCCGGCGGCGCCTGGAAGCGGTCGATCTCCTCGATCTCCGAGGAGCCGACGTTGCCCGAATAGATTTCGTCCGTCGCCGAGTTGACGACGAAGCGGAACGGGTTGCGGAAGCCCTTGGCGATGGTGCGTTCGGTGTTTTCGTTGCCGTTCCCCGCCAGCGGGTTGCCGGGGAAGGCTTTGCCGGTGTCGGGGTTGACCCGCAGGATCGCGCCGTTGAGCAGTTTCAGGTTCTGCGCCCGCAGCGCCCCGCCCTGCGATTCGGAGCGCGGGCTGGGCGCCGTGCCGGCGGGCTGGTTGGGGTCGCCGCACGGATTCGGCGGCGTCCCCAGCTGCCCCCAGTCGGGGATCGATTCGTAGGCGGCACCGTCGCCGCCGCTGACGTAGAGCGCTTCTTCGGGGCCGAACTGAAGCTCGCCGATCGAGTGCGAGGAGAACTGCTGGCACCACCCCTGCAGCAGTTCTTTCTCTTTCGGGCTACCGCCTTCTTCGACCGCGTGGTCGGGGCTGAGCAGGTTTTCTTCCAGGCGCACGAGGCGGCCGCTGACCAGGCAGGAGCCACTGGTGTTCTGGCTCGGGCAGCCTGGATCGCCGCTGGTCCCGGGGGTGCCGTATTCGGGGTGGGCCGGGTCCCAGGCTTCCCCCAACACGTGGTCCCAGGTGTAGAGCGCGTAGACGTAAGGACGACCGCTTTCGAATTTCGGGTCGAGGACGAGCCCGAGCAGGCCGCGGTCGCCGTTGTCGTAGACGTCGCCGCGCAGGTCGGCGAAGACCGTCGGCGTCGGGTCGGAGAGGCTGTCGTAGACGAGGATCTCACCGGGCTTGGTGGCGACGAAGACGCGCCCGTCGGGGGCGAAACGAAAGTTGGTCGGCTGTTCGATGCCTGCGAAGACGACTTCATCCTGGAACCCGGGCGGCAGCGCGGGTTCCGCCGCGGCGAGCGACGGCAGCGTCAGCAGCGCCCCGAGGACGAGGAGCAGCGACGCCGCCCGAGCGACCCGCCTCCTCACGCGCGCTCCAGCGGCGCCATCGTCAACCCCGCCCCCTGCAGCTCCTCCCAGTAGTGCTCGGCCGGCTCGCGCGGGCCGGTCCAGACGATCGCCTGGCCGCCGTTGTGGATCTGGTCGGCGATCCGGTGCCCCTGCTCGAGGGAGACCCCCGGCAGGACTCGAGCGAGCGTCTGGGCGACGTGGTCGAAGGTGTTGTGGTTGTCGTTGCAGACGATGACCCGCCAGTTGCCGCCGAGGTCGGAGCCGGGGCCGGCGGTGCGAGGGCGCTCGATGGTGCTGGTCGACATGGGTTTCGAATTATGCCCCCGGCGATCAGGGGCCGGAGAGGTTTCCTAGAAGGGGCTGGGGACGCGGACGACGACGTCATCGACGCTGGCGACGATGCCGTTGCCGTTCTTGATCGTGCCGACGACGACCGCCGAGGCGCGGCCGGTGAGGTCGCCGGCGCTGTCGTCGACGGCTTCGCCGACGAGTTTGTTGCCCACGTAGGCGAAGAGTTTGGCCTGGCCCTTTTCGGGGCCGCTGGTGACGTTGACCGCGCGCAACCGCAGCTTGTTCGCTTCGTTGATCCCGAGCACCGCTTTCTCGTTCTTGGCGATCGCCAGGTACTTGGTGCCGGCGCCGGTGACCTTGATCAGCTGCGCCTTGCGCTGCCGCGGGAAGACCAGCAGCGCGTACTTGGCGCCGGCGCCGGCGCGCAGCTCGAGGCCGAGGTAGGCCTTGCGCTGCAGCGCGGTCGGGGTGCCGCTGAGCAGGCGCTCGGTGGCGGCGATCTCGAGGTCGCGCCCGAGCACCGGCGTGCGGAAGGAGCAGGAGCTGGTCGCCTTGCCGATCGAGACCCGCATCGCCCCGCTCGCGCCGGCGCGGTCGCAGCTCTTGCCGGAGAGCTTGACCAGCTGGCTGCGCTGGGCGAGCGATTCCATCCCGTTGCGGTAGATCCCGACCATCGCCGCGCCGGCGACGGCGCAGCAGAGCAGGCCGGCGGCAAGCGCGGTCAGGACGACGGCTGGGAAGCGGAACTTCATCGAGTCGCCAGCCTAAACACAGGGGAGGCCGAAAGATGCGGGCCCGGGCGGCTTGAACGGTGGATTTCGGTCACCCACCGCCCCCGCTTTCGCCAAATATCATTTAGCGCATGAGCGACCACCGACTTCCCCAGCCCGACCGGCCGTGGGTGATGCGCACCTACGCCGGCCACTCCGACGCCCGCCGCTCCAACGAGCTCTACCGCCGCAACCTGGCCAAGGGCCAGACGGGGCTCTCGGTGGCCTTCGACCTGCCGACGCAGACCGGCTATGACCCCGACCACGTCCTCGCCCGCGGCGAGGTCGGCAAGGTCGGCGTCTCGATCGCCCACAAAGGCGACATGCACCAGCTGTTCGACGGGATCCCGCTCGACGAGATGAACACCTCGATGACGATCAACGCGACCGCCGCCTGGCTGCTCGGCCTCTACGTCACCGTCGCCGAGGAGAACGGGGTCGACCGCTCGCAGCTGAAGGGGACGACGCAGAACGACATCATCAAGGAGTACCTCTCGCGCGGGACCTACGCCTTCCCGCCGGAGCCTTCGATGCGGCTGATCGCCGACATGGTCGCCTTCACCGTCAACGAGGTGCCGAGCTGGAACCCAACCAACATCTGCAGCTACCACCTGCAGGAGGCCGGGGCGACGCCGGTGCAGGAGATCGCCTACGCGCTCTCGACCGGGATCGCGGTGCTCGACGAGGTGAAAGCGCGCGGCCAGGTCGCCGACGAGGACTTCCCGAAGGTGTTCGGGCGGATCTCCTTCTTCGTCAACGCCGGCATCAGACTGGTCGAGGAGATCGCCAAGCTGCGGACGATGAGCGCACTCTGGCAGGAGATCGGGCGCGAGCGCTACGGGGTGACCGACGAGAAGATGCTGCGCTTCCGCTACGGCGTGCAGGTCAACTCGCTGGGGCTGACCGAGGCGCAGCCGGAGAACAACATCCAGCGGATCGTGCTGGAGGCTCTGGCGGTGACGCTGAGCCGCGACGCGCGGGCTAGGGCGATCCAGCTGCCGGCCTGGAACGAGGCGATGGGCCTCCCCCGCCCCTGGGACCAGCAATGGAGCCTGCGGATCCAGCAGGTGCTGGCGAACGAGACCGACCTGCTCGAGTACCCGGACATCTTCGAGGGCTCGAAGGTGATGGACGGGCTGGTCGCCGAGCTGACCGAGGGGGCTAGGGCGGAGATGGCCGTGGTCGAGGAGCACGGCGGCGCCGTCAACGCGGTGCCGTATATGAAGGCGCGCCTGGTCGAGTCCCACCGCGAGCGGGTGGCGCGGATTGAGGCCGGCGAGCAGAAGGTGATCGGCCAGAACAGCTTCACCGAGACCGAGGACTCGCCGCTGACCGCGGGCGCCGACGGCGGCATCCTAACGCCGGACCCCGAGGTCGAGCGCGAACGGATCGAGGCGCTGGCGGAGTGGAAGGCCGAGCGCGACGAGGACGCGGTGGGGGCGGCGCTCGACGATCTGGCGAAGGTCGCGGCCGACGAGAGCGCGAACGTGATGCCGGCGACGATCGCCGCCGCCAAGGCGGGCGCGACTACGGGTGAGTGGGCGCAGACCATGCGTGATGTCTTCGGCGCCTACCGGGCGCCGACCGGCGTCGACGGCGCCTCCCCCGCTACCGACCGCGACCAGTTGGAGGAGATCCGGCGGCGGGTCGACGAGACCTCCGAGCAGATCGGCCACCGGATCAAGATCCTGGTCGGAAAGCCCGGCCTCGACGGCCACTCCAACGGCGCCGAGCAGGTGGCGCTGCGGGCGCGCGACGTCGGCATGGAGGTGATCTACCAGGGGATCCGCCTGACCCCGGAGGAGATCGCCGAGTCGGCGCTGCAGGAGGACGTCGACGTGGTCGGCCTCTCGATCCTCTCCGGCTCGCACCTGGAGCTGATCCCCGAGGTGGTGCGCCTGCTGCGGGACGAGGGCGTCGAGGTGCCCGTAGTCGTCGGCGGGATCATCCCCGTGGCCGACGCCGAGCGCCTGCGCGAGGCCGGCGTCGCCGGCGTCTACACGCCGAAGGACTTCGACGTGAACCTGATCATGGGCGAGATCGTCGAGCTCGTCGGCCAGCGCGCCGGCGCCGGCGCTGCCGCGTAAGCCGCTTCGGTCGCCACAGGCAGCTAGGAGACGCTGCCTCTCTCCACGATCCACTGCGTCGGTTGCCCCGTGAGCTCCGCAATGCGGTCGAAGTCGGCGTCGTAGTGCAGCACCGTCAGCCCGGCCGACTCGGCGCAGGCGGCGACGAGCAAATCAGGAAGAGGCACGGCGCGATGTTGGGAGCGCTCGGCCAGCATTGCCTGCACGCTCAGCGCTCGGTTCACCGCGTCTTCGTCGAGCGGCGCTCGCGGCATTCCACGCAGGGCCTCAACTAGCGACCGATAGGTGGCGCGATCACGAGCGCTGTAGAGAAGCTCCAGATCGACGATGCCGCAGGTGGCGATCTCACCGGCCACGAGGAGCGGCTCCAGCACCTCACGCACCTCTGGCCGGGTCTCCCGGCGGGTCAGAGCGCTCTTGTCGGCGAGGAAGGTCGGCACCAAGCGCGGCTGCTCAGCGCCAAGCCCCGGACATCGTCTCTGGCTCATCGAGCGCGAGCGCGCCGGGTCGGAACAGCAGCTCGACCAGCTGTCTGCGCTGCCGCAGCTTTACAACTTCGGCGAGTGCGGCGTCGACCGTGTCGGTCAGCGTCTTCGTTCCGAGCACCTCTTTCGCTGCCGCCACCTTGTCGGTGTCGATCTCAAAGGAAGTCTTGTGTTTTCCTGCTGCAGCCACAAAGGTTAGGATAGCAAGATGCACATAGTTAGATAGAAGTTCTGTACTTTTTATCTATCAACCTTCCGCCCGTCACCTGCGCAACAATGGAGCGATGAGCGAGCTGAACGGGGACAGGGCGGCGTGGCTGCGGTGCTACCGGTGCTGGTCCCAGAATCTCGAGATCCAGATCCACTACGACGCGATCCGGCGGGTCGATCCCGACTCGGGCGCGCTGGCCGACGGCATCGACGAGGTGCAGGAATCGGTCGTCCAGTGCCTCGACTGCATGCACGACCAGCCCCACCTCACCTTCGAAGGCGACCGCGTGGTGCCGATCGAAGACCGCTGGGAACGGATGGTCGCCGGCACCCCCTGGGTCGCCTCCTGCACGGTCACCGTCGACCAGGACCGGGTCGAGAGCTGCTCCGGCCCGGAGGCGATCGAGTTCCTCACCTACGGCGCCTTCGGCGACGCCGGCGTGCGCGAGTTCTTCACCCACGTCCGCTTCCACAAGCACGACGACGAGCAGATCGTCATCCACCTCCTGGTGGAGCTCTACGCCCGCTCCGCCCAAGAGGCGACCGAGGTCCTGGAAGACGCCTCCCAGGGCCAGCTGGAGTTGACCTCCCTGGCCGAGGAGTCACGCCCCCCCGCTCACGCGAGCGGAGAGGCGCACTAACAGCTACTCGACGTTGTCGGCTGCGGGCTCCGGAGAAGAGCCCGGGTTCTTCTTCGGGACGAGAACCAGGCGCTTGAACTCGGCGACGAGGACGCCGTCCTGGTTGAGGACGCGGGTGTGGACCTTGACGATGCCGCGGTCGGGCTTCGATTTCGAGGGCTTTACGTCGAGAACCTCGGTCTCGCAGAAGAGGGTGTCGCCGTGGAAGACCGGGTTCGGGTGGCTGAGCTCTTCGGTCGCCAGGTTGGCGATCGCCTTGCCGGAGATGTCCGACACCGACATGCCCAGCGCCAGCGAGTAGACGAGCGGCCCGACGACGACGTTCTTGCCCTGCTGCGAGCCGCTCGCGTAGACGTCGTTGATGTGCAGCGGGTGGTGGTTCATCGTGATCAGGCAGAAGAGGTGGTCGTCGGCCTCGGTCACGGTCTTCGCCGGCCAGTGCTTGTAGACGGCGCCGACCTCGAACTCCTCGAGGTAGCGGCCGTAGCTGTGCGCGCCGGATGCCTCGCGCTCGGCCTGGTCGGTGGTCAGCTCGTACGTCTGGTCAGTCATCGGTAGGTGTCTTCTCCTTCGAAGTTTTAGCGGCGCCGGATGCTATCTGGCGCCCGCTCAGATGGTGAAGCGGCGCTTTGCCGGAGTCGGATCGGCCCCCGCGGCGTTCAACGCCCGCACCTGCAGGGTGTAGCGGCCGGGCGCCAAATGCTTGAAGACCGTCTTCCTCGAACAGGAGGAGTACTTCGGCTTGGCCTGGTGCCCTTTGCCGGCCGGCCGGACCAGCTTGCACTGGAACGAACGCGTACCGGCCGTGCCTTCGAAATGGAAGGTCGCCCTGCCTTTTGCCTTGTCGATCTTCGCCGAGGCGATCCGGGTCTCGGGCAGGGGCAGCGGCGGCGACCCTGACGGCGGCGAGGTCGAGCCGGAAGACGACGTTTCCGGGCCGGGCGCCGGAGGTCGCACGAAGGAGGCGGTGACGGTCTGGTCCACGTACATGCTCACCTGGCAGGGACCGGTCCCCGAGCAGCCCCCGCCCGACCAGCCGGCGAATTCGAAGCCTTCGGCGGCGGTCGCGGTCAGGGTCACGGAAGCTCCGTTGACGTAGACGTGCGAGCAGGTGGAGCCGCAATCGATCGCTTCGTCATCGGAGACGACCGAGCCGCCCGCAGCGTCCTGCCGCTGGACGGTCAGCGTGTGGTGCGTCGGCCCGAAGGCGAAGACGTGGCCGTCGCGGGTGCCGACGTAGATCCGTTCTTCATCAGCCAGCGGCCGGACGAATTTGTTGGAGATGCCGATTTCCGCGCTCCACAGCGGTTCGGGTTCCGGGCCGCTGGGGACGGCGGCGTAGGCATCGAGGGTCGAGCCTTCGCATGCGAACGCTTCCGGGCAATGACTGATCCAGACGATCCCCGAGCCCGCGGTGGCACCGTCGGAGGTGACGATCGGCGAGCCCGAGCCGAATTCCAGCCCCGGCGCCCGTGCCACCGCTTTCAGTTCGGGATTGCCCAGGGCGCCGACTTCGTACTTGAGGATTTCAAGCGCCCCGTTTCCCGGTTCCTCGCCCGAAGCAGGCACGTAGACGTAGCCGCCGTCACCGGGCCAGGTCGCCAGCGATCCCCAGACCCCGTTCTGGAGCTGGATCTCCCCCAGGTCGGCGTTTTTTTCTTCCGGCCCCTGTTTCATCCCGCCGAGGCTGTCGCGGTTCAGCAGGTAGACGAGACCCGCTTTGCCGACCTGGACCAGAAGGTGGGGCAACGCTTCGGTCCCGAAGTAGGGAGAGGGCAGGGAAAGCGGGGCGCTCGAGCCGAGGTCGAGGTCCTGCAGGTCGAGTTCTTCGGCGTCCCAGGGGGCAAAGAAGTCCTTGGGCACGAGGGTGCCGTTGGGTTCCACCTGCGCCCGGACCACCGAGTCCCCGAGGTGGCCTTCGTGCGGCTGGCTGCCCGGCCCTTTCGGAGGCGACCAGGAGTTGCCGGTGCTGAAGAGGATCTGCCCTTCCCGGTCGGAGGCGATGCCGCCGCCGCCCATCCAGATCGCGGCGCCGTTGTGGGTTTTTTCGGTCGTCGCCCACATCGTCTCGATCTGCCCCGAGGTGGAGACGCCGACGATCCAGCCGTGGAAGGGCGTGATGTCGCAGTGGCCGCCGAAACCGGCGTAGACGACGCCGTTCATCAGCAGCAGCGCCGGCCGCTGCAGCTGGTGGGTGGGATCGAAGGTGGTTTCCGGCAGGTTTTCGGCTTTGCCCGCGATCGTCACCGGGAACCCCGCTCGATCTTCGCCGGTGGCGAGGTCGATCGCGTGCATCTTCCAGATCGGGGGACCGGATTCTTCTTCGCCTTCGTAGCTCTTGGCGAAGAAGTAGGCGGTGTTCGTGTTCGGATCGACAACCGGCGTTCCGGTGACGCCGACGTGCGGCGCGAGGTCCTCGCAACCGATGTCTTCCGAGTTCCAGGGGGTGCCGACTTTGCGTTCCCACCGCAGTTCGCCGGTGTGAGCGTCGATGCCGTAGATCCGGTCGTCCTCGGTGGCGACGAACAGGGTCCCGGCCGAGACCAGCGGCTGGGCGTAGATCTGCCCCTGCACCGGGACTTCGAAGTTCTGCGCGAAGCCCCCTTCTTCTTCGAGCAACTGCGGCGTCAGCTGCGGCTCGTCCGGATACCAGGCCGTGCGCAGCGATTCGGCCGCAGCGGTCACCGGCGGTTCGGCCGCCGCGGTCGTGGATGCCGCGAAAGATGCGACGGCAAGAACCGACACAGCCGCCACAAGCAGCGTTTTCACCCTCTCCCAGTGCAAGGCCAGCCGATTATCCACCTAGACTGCCCGCGATGCGAATCGGAATCATCGGCCTCGGCTATGTGGGCCTGCCGTTAGCCGTCGCCTTCGCCGAAGCGGGCTGCGAGGTGGTCGGCCTCGACGTCGACGAGGCGAAGGTCGCGGCGCTGAACGCGGGCGAGAGCTACATCGAGGACGTGCCGGGCTCCTCACTGGCGCCGCTGGCGGAGAAGCTGCGGGCGACGGGCGACTACGGCGAGCTGGCTGGATGCGACGCGGTGATCCTCTGCGTGCCGACGCCGCTCAGCGACTCGCGCGAGCCTGACCTCGGGCCGCTCGAGGCCTCGGCGACGGCGCTGGCGCAGGTGCTGCGCAGCGGCCAGCTGGTCGTGCTCGAGTCGACCACCTACCCGGGGACGACGCGCGACCGCCTCCTCCCCATCCTCGAGACCTCCGGCCTCCCCGCCGGCAGCGACTTCCACCTCGCCTTCTCGCCGGAGCGGATCGACCCCGGGCGCACCGACTACACCGTGCGGACCACGCCGAAGCTGGTCGGCGGCGTCACCGAGGCCTCGACCGAGAGAGCACGCGCCCTCTACGCGGAGATCTGCGACACCGTGATCGTCCTCTCCAGTCCCGAGGCAGCCGAGCTCTCGAAGCTCTTGGAGAACATCTTCCGCTCGGTCAACATCGCGCTCGTGAACGAGCTCTCCCAGCTCTGCGACCGGTTAGAGATCGACGTCTGGGAGGTGATCGAGGCCGCCGCCAGCAAGCCCTTCGGCTTCATGCGCTTCGACCCGGGGCCGGGGATGGGCGGCCACTGCCTGCCGGTCGACCCCTTCTACCTCGCCTTCCGGGCTAGGCAGCTCGACTTCTACCCGGAGTTCATCGAGCTGGCGGGGAAAGTGAACCAGGCGCAGCCGAGCTTCTGCGTGGAACGGATCGAGCGGGCGCTGAACGGGGTGCGCAAGCCGGTCAACGGCTCCCGCGTCCTGATCCTGGGCGTCAGCTACAAGGGCGGCGTCGGCGACACCCGCGAATCGCCGGCGCTGAAGATCGTCGGCCGCCTCCAGGACCTCGGTGCCGAGGTCTCCTACCACGACTCCTTCGTGGAGGAGCTACCCGGACACGGACTCTCCTCGGTCGAGCTCGACGGGGCGCTGCGCGAGTGCGACCTCGCCGCGATCGTCACCGCCCACCCCGACGTCGACTACGAGGCGGTCGTCGCCGCGGCTCCTCTGGTGGTCGACTTCCGCGGCGTCACCCGCGGCATCGAGGCGGACAACCTCGTCCGCCTCTAGTGCACTTTCCGCAGCCGGTTCCGTTCCTCTTGCTTCTCCACGACCTGGGCGATCAGCTTGATCACGTTGGAGTCGCCGTTTGCCTTGATGTGGCCGGTCTCGACCGCGCGGCGGTAGCTCTTCAGCGTCCCTTTCTCGGCCAGTTCGTTGAACTGGGGACGGTCGACTTCGACCAGGATCCGCTCGTCCTGAGCTAGGTCCTTGGTGATCTTCGGCCCCGGCAGCTCGACCCGGTAGAGCTGAACGTCATGTCTGGCTTTCAGCTCTAGGCCGAAGACCAGCTTCAGATTCTGCAGGGCGGGGACTTCGGCCTGGAACCGCTCGACAGCGGTGCGGATCAGGTCCGAAGTCGATGCCATGTGGCTAGACGCGCTCCATCAAATTTTGTGGCGCTGTAGAAGCTTCTTGCCGATCACCATGCGCTGGATCTCGGAGGTCCCCTCTCCGATCAGCAGCAGCGGCGCGTCGCGGTAGAGGCGCTCGATCTCGTACTCCTTCGAGTAGCCGTAGCCGCCGTGGATGCGGAAGCTTTCCTCGACGCAGTACTTGCCGGTCTCCGAGGCGAGGAGCTTGGCCATGCCGGCCTCGAGGTCGGAGCGCTCGCCGGCGTCCTTCATCCGCGCCGCTTTGCGGGTGACGAGGCGGGCGGCCTCGAGCTGGGTCGCCATGTCGGCGAGCTTGAACTGGATCGCCTGATGGTTGGAGATCGTCTTGCCGAAGGTCTTCCGTTCCTGGCTGTAGCGGAGGGCAAGCTCCAGCGCTCGCTGGGCGATGCCGACGCCGCGGGCGGCGACGTTGACGCGGCCGACCTCGAGCGCGTCCATCATCTGGATGAAGCCCTGGCCGACGCCGGCCTCCTCGCCGCCGAGGACGCGGGCGGGCGGGCACTTGTAGCCGTCGTAGACGAGCTCGGTCGACTCGACGCCCTTGTAGCCCATCTTCTTGATCTTGGGCGGCACGTCGAGGCCCTTGAAGTCGCCCTCGTTGGTTTCCTTCCAGGCCTCCTTCTCGGTGATGAAGCAGGTCATCCCCTTGTAGGGCGGGTCGGCCTGGGTGTCGGTCTTCATCAGCACGAAGACGACGCTGGAGCCGAGGCCGTTGGTGACCCACATCTTCTGGCCGTTCAGCTCCCAGTTGCCGTCGTCGCCCTTCTTCGCGGTGGCCTTGATGCCCTGGACGTCGGAGCCGACCTCGGGCTCGGAGAGCGAGAAGGCGGCGCGGATCTCGCCGGTCGCCATCTTCGGCAGGAAGTACTCCTTCTGCTCGTCGGTGCCGAACTTCATCAGCAGGTAGGAGCCGATGAAGTGGGTGTTGACGACGCCGGAGATCGAGATCCAGCCGCG
>Ga0070682_100000151_pt1 | contig 54316 bp, 59 predicted proteins | sample KBSC63LmetaG_FD_64668 | JGI IMG/M metagenome (GOLD analysis project Ga0070682, IMG submission 64668) | Corn rhizosphere microbial communities from Kellogg Biological Station, Michigan, USA - KBS C6-3L metaG | ecosystem: Host-associated > Plants > Roots > Rhizosphere | place: USA: Michigan...
AGTACATCTGTTGACCAAACCAGCCAGACACGGCTTTCCGCTGAGCTTCATCTGCCGGAAGACAGTTTTGTTGCAGATTTTCTTTACGGAACCAGTGTTCCCAATAATGATGTATGGGATCGTTCTATTTTAAAAACACCGGCAGTCATTACATTAAATGGAATTAAGAATTAGTGCCTACACTTCTCAGTTTTAAATTTAGGTTAGGGGACATCATTAAAGGTGTTCCCTTTTAATTATAACAGATTGAATTCCATTGAGTATAAGTACTGAATTTTATATTTGGTATATTATACTGTAGTTTTTAGATTTTAATTCTCGTTATTTTGAATTGTTCATTTCACGAAGCTTCAATAGTATAACATGAACAAAGGCGTTTTCTGAAAAGCCTGATATCAAAAGAGTAAGAACACCAAAGATTAAAACAATGGAAAAGACACTCATTCAACAATCGGAGACTACATTATTCACAATTAATTTTGATTTTACCTCAAATGATCAGCAAGAGATTCTAAGAGATTTGCAGGCAAATAATTATAAGCTTGTAGGATATAAGGGTGCATCGGGACCCAATCAGGTTTCCTCAGGTGTACCAACGTGGTTTTCAATTTATTATTATGAAATGTTTGGACGTGAAGATATTTATTGTGAACCAAAATATAAAGTATATGTTTACAATAAAGGAGTTATAGATATCAATACAACCATTCAAATGCATGCCATATCGGATGAAATTCCATTAGGTACAGCAGTAACTTTCCACCAGGATGGTTCTTTTTCTGCTACTCCAGGAGCCCCGGCAGAAGCCATCACTGTAAAAAATGAAAGAGGGGTTAATACGTCAGATATTACAATAGGATTAGCTGCGGAAGTAGAAGGAAGATTCCAGCCTTTCTGTGCATTTACATGTGCCCCGCAAGGAGAAGTGATCATGGAACCTAATGAAAATATAGTTCTGTTTGCTGCCCAGACAGGTGCTACTCCAGGATCTGTTACTAAGTGTACAACAGGATCTGGATGTAACTTTGCGTTCAGTGCACAGAATGTAAAATATGAGTTAGAGATGATTCACAGAAATTACGGTATTAGAAATGTGCCAGGAAAAGTACCGGTGAAATCTATACCTCGCGGAACCTCATTGGCAGAGCTTATCAATATCAAATAAAACCTCCGGAAAATTTTTAAAATTAACTAAAAAAATAACAATATGACCGTTTCAGAATGGCTGGATAAAGCCAAAAGACTTTTAGATATTTGTAATTACGAGATCAGTATTAGAAATGGGAAGAAAGCTTTAACAGTGAGTCAATCTGATACTTTGCACGAGCTGCAGGATGAAATCGGGTATCGCCACGGAATCGCACCGGTTAGCTATAATGAGGCTTCAGATATTCTAATAGAAATGATCGGAATGGTAAAAGCAGGATGGAAAACACCACCACTTATCCCTGGATAACAATTCTTATAAATCAATTGTATTATAAATCAAAAGCTGTCCGTTTTGGGCAGTTTTTTTATTTCTGGGCTATTCATTTCTTTTTCCGTATTTTTGCACCCGAAAATTCATTATTCATTACTAATTATTAATTAAGATGCTTTCGGTTCAAAGTTTAGGGTTACACCATTCAGGAAATTATTTATTTCAAAATGTCAATTTCACCATTAAAAAGGATGATAAAGTAGGTCTCGTTGGTAAAAACGGAGCGGGAAAATCCACTTTATTGAAAATGCTTTCCGGAGAGATTAATTTCTACGAAGGAGAAGTGGTGACTGAAGGGAGTGTTACCATTGGTTTCTTAAAACAGGATCTTGATTTTGTAAAAGGAAGAACGGTGTGGGCTGAAACCATGCAGGCTTTTGAGCAGATCAACGCCTGGAAAAATGAGCTTGAAGAAGTGAATCACCAAATGACGGTCAGAACGGATTATGAAAGTGATTCCTATACGGATCTGATTAATAAAATGACCGAACTGAATGACCTTTTGATGAACCATGATGCCTACAATCTTGAGGGTGACATGGAAAAAGTGTTATTTGGTTTAGGATTTAAAGCAGATGATTTCCAGAAAATTACCGATGAATTTTCCGGAGGATGGAGAATGAGAATCGAATTGGCAAAATTACTTCTTCAGAAGAATGATATCATGCTTCTCGATGAGCCTACCAACCACCTGGATATGGAATCTATCATCTGGCTGGAGAACTTCCTGAAAGACTATCCGGGAGCAATTGTTCTGGTAAGTCACGATAAACAGTTTATGACTGCGGTGTGTAACCGTACTTTCGATATCAACAACAGAAAAGTTGATGATTATAAAGCCAACTATTCCAAATATCTTGTCATGAGAGAAGATCGCCGTGAAAAACTGATTCAGGCTAAAAAGAATCAGGATGCGGAGATCAAGCAGATGGAAGATAACATTAATAAGTTCCGTGCAAGTGCTACAAAAGCATCTTTTGCGCAGTCACTTATTAAAAAATTAGATAAAATAGAACGTATTGAAGTTGATAACGAAGACGTTTCAAAATTCAATATCCGTTTTGTACAGTCTATGGTTCCCGGAAAGATCATCTTTGAAGCAGAACATCTGGGAAAAGCTTATGGACAAAAACAAATCTTTGACGATGTAGATTTTATCGTTCAGAGAGGAGACAGAATTGCTCTTTTGGGGCAAAACGGACAAGGGAAAACAACTTTAGCTAAAATTTTGGCGGGAGATATTAAAGATTATTCAGGAACATGGAATCTTGGACATAATGTTAATATCGGATACTTCGCACAGAATCAGGAAGAGGTTTTAACTCCTAATAAAACGGTTCTTGAAGAAGCAGAAGATGCGGCAACAGAAGAGACAAGACCTAGAGTAAGAGATTTATTAGGATCTTTCCTTTTCCAGGGAGATGCGGTTACCAAGAAAACCAAAGTGCTTTCCGGAGGAGAGAGAAACCGTCTGGCACTTTGTAAACTGTTACTTCGTCCTTTCAACACGCTGATTATGGACGAACCTACCAACCACTTGGATATCCAGTCTAAGGAAATTATCAAGCTTGCACTGCAAAACTTTGAAGGTACCTTAATTGTTATCTCGCACGACAGGGAATTCCTTCAGGGACTTTGTGATAAGATCTATGAGTTCCGTGACGGGAAAATGAAAGAATTCCTTGGAGATATCAACGAATATCTTGAATACAGACAAAAGGAAACGATCAGGGAGATTTCTGCAGAAAAAGCCAAACTTCATCAGGAAGTAAAGGTAGAACCTAAGAAAGTAGAAGAAAAACCAGCTGCCAGCAGTCAATCTTCAAATATCGTTAGTAAAGAACAGAAAAATATTCAGAATAAAATCAAAAAGGTAGAAGAAAAAATTTCTGAGCTTGAAACAAAAGTAGAAGAGATGGAAGCTTCCTTTGCCAAAGAAAATCCATCTGATGAAACCTTGGAAAAATACAATAAAACTAAGGAAGAGCTGGATACAGCTCTGCAGGAGTGGGAATATCTTGGTACACAGCTAGATTAAATAAAATAGAAATGCTTCATAAACTAACAATTATGAAGCATTTTTTTTGTAACAAAATCCTTTTCATTTCTACCAATTATCAATAGTTACAAGTAATTTAATAAAAGTTTAAGGAAACAATTAAATTATTTTCATAATTTTGAACCATGATTTTTAAAGAAAGCAGAAACCTAAAGAGTTTTATCTCCAAGCTATTGTTTGGGGTATATTTTCTCGCGCTGCTTTCTCAAAGCTTTCACCATCATGATTCGGTAGACTATTTTAAGGCTTTTAATCTTAAAAAAGTTGAGAACACGGTGACGAAAGCAGTTACTAAAGAGAAAGCTGGCGACTGTCTGGCCTGCCACTTTTTGGTGACCGGACATACATTAGCTCCTGAAGAATTCAGTTTTACTTTTGAGCATTACAGCCACGAGGTAAAACAAATCATTGCCATCCAGGAGAAAATCTGGTCTCAGACCAAATTCACTTTTCAGCTTCGGGGACCTCCCGCAATTTCATAATTCATAGATTCTATAGGGTTTAAAGTTTGATACTTTAAAGTTCAATGTTTAAGGTTTAAAGTTGTTGGAAAACAACTGATAGTTTGTAATTGATATTTAATTACAGCTTCTGATTTCTAACCTTTAATTTCTCATTAGACATTATACTTTTTACATTGTACAATGTACATTTTACAATTAAATTAGCCCTTCCCACAAATTTTAACGAAAAATGTACCCTATTGAAAAGGGTGCGCAATCAATCTATTTACAATGAAATTGATATATTGCCTGCTGCTGATCTTTTGCGGATCAGTATTTATAAGTGCACAAAAAACCTATACTGTAGAAGGAACCGTTCAGGATTTTCACGATAAAAGCTTATTGGAAAATGCTGTTATTAAAATCGGAAACTTTACAGCTAAAACCAATAAGAAAGGTAAATTTTCTTTTGACAAGATTCCTGCAGGGAAGTATACACTCATTGCGCAGCATCCTGATTGTGATGATTATACTGAAAATATAGGAGTTGATCAGGATGTTCAGCTGGTTATTACCCTGGAACACCATGTTAAGGATATTGAAACGGTAACGATTCATGGAAGCCATAAGAACAACGGAAGTATGGTTGTGAAAACTATTGATAAATCAATGATTTCAAGAAATATTACCGAAAACCTTGGAAATCTTTTAACAAATATTTCCGGTGTTAATGTTCTTAAGACAGGAAATAATATTGCAAAACCTATTATCCATGGTCTTTATGGAAGTCGGGTTTCTATTCTGAATGATGGAGTAAAATTGGCCGAACAGGAATGGGGAGTGGAGCATGCACCCAATGTAGATGTCAATAATTTTGAACATATTGATGTCATAAAAGGGGCATCGGCCTTGAAATATGGAGGCGGAGCTGTAGGCGGGGTTGTTGTTTTACAGCCTCAAGTCTTACCTAAAAAAGATACTATCATGGGAAATGTTTCTCTTTCCGGAATTTCTAACGGAAGAGGAGCTGATCTTAATGTAAAACTTGCGAAAACCTGGGAAAACGGCTGGGCCATAAAAACCAATGGAAGCTATAAAAAACTTGGAGACCTTGAAGCTCCTGATTATGGTTTGATGAATACCGGTCTTGAAAGTTCGGGATTTAACTTTGGTGTACAGAAGATGACATTTGAAAAAGGTTTTTCATTTGATTATTATCTGACAAAAAGCACAGTGGGAATCCTTAGAAGCTCTCACGTAGGGAATTCTGAAGATTTGCGTAATGCTCTTACATCACCAGAACCAATCTATAAGAGAGATTTTAGTTATGATATTGACAATCCTAAACAGGAAATTGAGCATCATATAGCTAAAGTATCTGCATATAAAAGGTTTGAAAATTTCGGAAAAATAACGGCTACTTACAGTTTCCAGTACAATCATAGGAAAGAATATGATATCAGACGTACGGAAGAGCTGAGTAAAAAGCCAGCTTTGGATCTTGAACTGATAACCAATGAATTGAATGTAAATCACCTGATAGAAAGAGGAAACTGGAATCTTGAAACAGGAATTAATGCAGGGTATCAAAACAACTATTCCAATACTCAGACTGAGGCAAGAAGACTTGTTCCTAATTATGACAGATATTATGCTGGAATTTATTCCGTATTAAAATATAAAATTGCACCTCAATTGGATTTTGAATTGGGTGGCAGGTATGATTATGATCATTATGACGTAACAAAATGGTATGACTTGAGTGACTGGAATAAACAATATGCTGCTGATTATTCAGATTTTGTAGTGAGAATAAATCAAAACAGAATTCTTACAAAACCATCTTTAAGTTATAATAATATTTCAGTAAACGGAGGGATTGTCTATCATCCATCAGAATATTTTGACCTGAAATTCAATTACGCCAGAGTTTCGAGGTCTCCGAATGTTGCTGAACTTTTTGCAGATGGACTTCACCATTCTGCAGCCATTATTGAAAGAGGAGATATGAGAATGAAAAGTGAAACAGGAAATCAGTTTAATTTAGTAGCGGACATTAAAGCAAATGTTTTAAAAGGATTAAATATTTCTGTAAACCCTTACTTCTTTTATACTCAGAATTTCATCAATCAAATTCCTACGGGATATCAGAATACACAGTGGGGAGGAGCTTTCGTAGTCTATAATTATCAGCAGATCAATGCTAAAATGTATGGATTAGATATTGATGCTCAGCTTAAAATCACAGATAATCTGACCTATAAGGGAAGCGGTTCCTACGTTTATGGTCAGGATACAACTCACGATGTGCCACTTATTCTTATGATGCCTCCGAATTTTAATAATTCATTGGAATTCAATAAAAAAGAGTGGAAAGGCTTTTATTTTACAGTAAGTAATAATACTTATTTAAAACAAACGAGATTTCCGGTTTATAATGTTCCAATCCGATTATTTGATTCTGACGGAAATGCTTACAATGAAGAAGTGGATATTTCTACACCTCCAAGCGGATATTCCCTTTGGAACATTCAGACAGGGGTAAATCTGTCTAAAAATTTCGGAATTGATTTTTCAGTTCGAAATGTATTCGATACGTCTTACAGAGATTATCTGAACAGACTTCGTTTCTTTTCCAATGAGATGGGAAGAAACTTTATTTTAACTCTTAAATATCAATTTTAATTACTTAAAATCAAAAAAATGAAAAATATTTTTAAAAATACAACACTTATATTAGGACTTTTATTCTTAGCTGTTTCTTTAAGCTTAACTTCATGTAACAGAAGTGATGATGAAGCGGATGACCTTCCTCAGGAAGAACTTTCAGATGTTCTTTTAAGAGTGACGGATGAAGCTACAGGAACTGCTGTAGTTTATGATTATCAGGTGAACAGTACAACAAACCCGAATGTTAAACTAGTAAACGGACATACCTATAACGTAGAAGTTATTTTCAAAAATGGGGACGAAGATGCTACTCAGGAAATTAAAGATGCAAAAGATGAACATTTCTTAGTGTATAACTTTCCAAACTCTGATATTACTTTAACGCGTACAGATGATGCCAATTCTACGAGAAAAGATGGAAGCCGTGTTGGGTTGAAAACAAAATGGGTGGTAAATACTGCTGTAAAAAATGCATCTGCATCTAGTCAGCTGGTTCTTACATTATTCCATGAGCCGGTAACCGTTTCTGAAGCTTCTGCTGTGAGTGGAAATGGGGTGATTTACGGAACTCATACAGGAGGAGAAACAGACGCCCAGGCCAACTATAATATTATTAATTAATATACCTTTAATCTTGTTTGGACCACCGGAATTCTCCGGTGGTTTTTTATTTAACAATATTTGGCGTTATAAGTTGATTTTAAATGGGTGATTTTCATAAAAAATTCATATTTTTGCAACCTAAAATTTTAATCAATAATGAAGGTTACCGCACAAAACCATGATGACGTAAGTGCATTGCTTACAGTAACATTGGAAAAATCTGACTACAAAGAAAAAGTAGAGAAGCAGTTGATTAATTATGCTAAAAATGCGCAAGTTCCTGGATTCAGAAAAGGGAAAGTGCCTTTGAGTATGGTTAAAAAACAATATGAAGCAGGTATTGCATTTGAAGAAATCAACAGACAGGTTTCTGATGCTTTAAACAACTATGTTAATGAAAACAAATTAAGATTAGTTGGGCAGCCTGTTCCTCAGCCAGTAAACGAATTAGATTACAATGCTGATCAATTAGAAGTTGCTTTCGAAGTAGGATATGAGCCTGAATTCACTATAGATTTAGCTAAATATGAAGCACCTCACTACAAAGTAGAAGCTTCTGACAAAGAAATCAGCAAGAGTATTGAAAACATGCAGAAGCGTTTCGCTGAGCAGGTTCCTCAAGATAAAATCACTAAAGATTCTTACATTGCTTTAGAAGTTTCTCAGGTTGTGGAAGAAGATGCTGAAGGAGAGCACCACCACCACCCAAAAAACCTTACCATTACAGCTGAAAACAAAGAAGCTTTCAAATTGGTAAAAGGTTTGAAAATGGAAGGTTCTGTAAAAGTAACGAAAGAAACTCTTGCAGGTGACGAAGAATTAGCTAAAGAGTTAGGATTCAGCAAAGAAGAAGTAGAGCACCTACACCACAATGAATTAGAAGTAAAAGTAAAAGATTTCTATACATTAAACTTAGCTGAACTTAACCAGGACTTATTCGATAAAGTATACGGAGAAGGAAATATCAAGACTGAAGAAGAACTTAAAGATAAAGTGAAAACTGAATTGGACGAGTACTTCCAGCAAAATGCTGATGTTCACTTTGTGAATAAAGTATTAGAGCAGGTAACTGATAAAGAAGAAGTAAAACTTCCTGAATCATTCCTTGTGAAGTGGTTATTATTCTCTAACCAGAACATCCAGTCTGAAGATCAGGCTAAAGAAATTCTTGAAGCTGAGAAAAACCAATTGAGATATCAGATCATCGAAGGTAAATTGATGACTGAAAACGAAATCAACCTTGACTATGCTGATGTATTGGCTCAGGCTGAACAGTTAGTTAAAAATCAATTGGCAATCTACGGAATCCACCACTTAGGTGATGAAGAAATCCAGAAATATGCTGTTGAAATGTTGAAAGACCAGGAGCAGGTAAGACAAATTTCTTCTGAAGTAGCTATGGCTAAATTGAAAGATGTAATTCTTGAAAAAGCCAGCAAAAAAGAAACTAAAATTTCTCACGACGAATTTTTAGAAGAACTTAAGAAATAATTATAGTCCGATATAAATATTTGAAAACCGTCAATTCTTTGGCGGTTTTTTTTATGATGTAAATATTAATCACTCATCATTCATCACTTATCATTCATCATTCATTATTTATCCGTATGTCCGCCAATATTCCTATATTTACCCTTTAAACTTTATTATAAATATGAAAAAGATCATCATTCCGTTTTTCTGTGCTGTACTTTTTTCAGTACCGGCAGCCGCTCAGAAGAAAGGAGCTGCATCTGCTAAAACAGAAGCTGTAAAATCCAAACTTACCTCTAAAGAAGTTATTGATAATTATTTCAAGGCATTAGGAGGGAAAGATAAACTGGAAGCTGTAAAATCTACCATTACTGACAACACAGTAGCTGTACAGGGAATGGAAATCCAGATGACAACTAAGAAATTAGGAAATAAATTCAAATCCGTACAAGCTTTTATGGGGAAGGAAATGATTCAGTTGTTTGACGGTGAGAAAGGATACTTTGATCAGATGGGAACTAAAACAGATATTCCTGCTGATAAGATCGCTGACCTGAAAAAAGGGAAACCCATTGATGCTCTGGCCTTTGATGCTTCAAACTTCCAGACTGTATCTACAGAGAAATTAGACGGAAAAGACTATAATGTATTGTCTTCGGATAAAGGAAAGTTTTATTTTGATGCAGGAACTGGACTTTTATATAAGACGGATGCAGGAGAAGGAAATGCAACCATTAAAAGTTATATGACTGTAGATGGAATACAGTTCCCTGCTGAACTGGATGCTGAAGGTGGAGGTCAGAAAATGACAATTAAAACGAACAAAGTTGTAATCAACTCCGGAGTTACGGATGCTGATTTTAAATAGAAAATCGCTTTTAAAGATATTAAACCGGGTATTTCCCGGTTTTTTTGGTATATGGAGAAGTTTAACTCAAATTTAACTATAAAATGAATTCTGTAATTTCTTCACATTGTGGATAATTGTTAGTTTTAAGCCGTAAATAAAATCAAATACCATGAAAAAAGTCTTATCTTCATTTGCGGTCATCTTTTTGATGTCAGCAAATGCCTTTGGACAGAATATTCCAGTGGATCCTTCTGTACGAATTGGTACCCTTTCCAACGGAATGAAGTACTACATCAAAAAAAACACGTTACCGGAAAAGAAAGTAGATTTCCGTCTGGCTATCAATGCCGGATCTATTCTTGAAGATGAAAATCAAAGAGGATTGGCTCACTTTATGGAGCACATGAACTTCAACGGAACCAAAAACTTTCCAGATAATAAATTAGTAGACTTTTTACAGTCTATCGGAGTGAAATTCGGACAGCACCTTAACGCTTATACCAGCTTTGACGAGACGGTTTATATGCTTCCCGTTCCATTGGATAAACCAGGAAACCTGGATGCCGGACTGAAAGTAATGGAAGACTGGGCCTTCAATGCAACCCTTTCTGATGAACAGATCAATAAAGAAAGAGGAGTAGTATTGGAAGAGCTAAGATTGGGTCTTGGAGCTGATAAGAGAATGATGGATAAATATCTTCCGAAGTTTTTATATAAATCTCAATATGCAGACCGACTTCCGATTGGCAAAAAAGAAGTGTTGGAAAACTTCAAACCTGATGTGATCAGAAAATTTCACCAGGATTGGTACAGACCGGATCTGATGGCCATCATTGTTGTAGGAGATATCAACGTGGATGAAATTGAAAAAAAGATAAAAGATAACTTCAGCAAATATAAAAACCCTTCAAAACCCAGAGAAAGAAAATCTTTCGATCTTCCGAACCACAAAGAAACTCTGGTAGCTATTGAAACAGATCCTGATGCTACCAATTCTATGGTACAGTTTATCATGAAAGATACTGATGCCTATAAACCGGATGTAACGGTAGAGCAGTACAATCAGAGTCTTGTTGAAAATCTTTCAACAACGATGCTTAACAACAGGTTGAGAGAACTGATCAATTCTACAAACCCGCCTTTTACTTTCGGATCAGTATATCACGGAGGAACTTATGCAAGAAGCAAAGAAGCTTTCCAGGGATTTGCCATGGTGAAAGAAGGAAACCAGCTGAATGCACTGAAAGTTTTACTGGAAGAGGTTGAAAGAGCAAAAAGATTCGGATTTACCCAATCTGAACTTGACAGAGCGAAATCTCAGGTATTATCCAACCTTGAAAGATCTTATAACAATAAAGATAAGACAGAAAGCGATATGCTGGTAGGTGAGTATGTAAGAAACTTCCTGGAGCAGGAACCAATACCTGGAATTGCATGGGAATATGAAGATACCAAGTCTTTCTTACCATCGGTTACCCTTGCACAGACTAACGAAATCATCAAAAAAATGGTGAAAGATGACAGCAGGGTGATTGTGATTACAGGTCCTAAAAAAGATAATATTACCATGCCTACAGAAGCAATGGTTCTGAATACATTCGACGCTGTAAAAATGGCTGATCTGAAACCTTATGAAGAAAAGGCTACCATCAAAAATTTAGTAAAACCTTTCAAATCTGAAGGGAAAATTGCTAAAACAGAAACGGATGCCAAGCTGGGAACAACAACCTGGACATTAAGTAATGGTGCTAAAGTAACTTTCAAGAAAACTGATTTTAAAGATGACGAAATTGTATTTACTGCAAGAAGCTTAGGAGGAAGTTCCCTTATTCCGGATGCAGATTACAATAAGACACAATTTGCTTTCTCTGCATTAACAGAAGCTGGAGTAGGCGGATTCTCAAAAGCGGATCTTACCAACTATCTTGCCGGTAAGCAGGTGAATGTAAATCCTATGGTAACCTCACTTTTTGAGGGGGTTTCCGGAAGAACAAGCCAAAAAGATTTAGGAACAGCCATGGAGCTGATGTATGCTTATTTTACAAACTTAAATTACAACCCGGCTTCATTCAATGCATACAAAGAAAAGCAGTCTGCAATGCTGAATAACCTGTTGTCTAACCCTCAGGCTTATTTCTCTAACGAGCATGCTAAATTCATGAATCAAAAGAACCCTAGATTTATTGGTGTATTCCCAATGGAAAAAGACTGGGCCAATACCGACTATAAAAAAGCATACGATATCTATAAAGATAAATTTGCCAATGCCGGAAACTTCCAGTTCTATTTCGTAGGAAATATTGACGAAGCGAAGTTTAAAAATGAAGTCCTTCAGTATATTGCAAGCTTACCATCATCAGGGAAAGCTACAATGTTCAAAGATACCGGATACAGAACAATGACCGGAGATTATACAAAAGTGTATAAAAAAGGAAAAGATCCTAAGAGTATGGTATCTATCTCGTATAGTGGAGAAGCTCCGTACAATGAAAAAGAAGCTTTAGCATTATCAGCTCTTGGAGAAGTGGCTACCATAAAAGTTATCGAAAAACTTAGAGAAGACGAAAGCGGTATCTACGGTGGAGGTGCAAGAGGAGGTATGAACAAAATTCCTTATGGTACTTACAGCTTTGGAATTAACTTCCCTTGTGGTCCGGAAAATGCAGATAAACTGACAAAGAGTGCTATTACTGAGCTTCAGAAGCTGATTGATAATGGCCCGGAGCAAAAAGATCTGGATAAGTACAAAGAAGGAGAATACAATGACAATAAAACAGAATTGAAAGACAATATGTTCTGGATGAATGCTATTGCTAAAAACCAGCTAGACGGAAGTGATAAATATGACATCCTGAATTATCAGGAAAAAGTAAAAGCGCTTACCGTAAAGGATCTTCAGGATGTCGCTAAAAAATATCTTACAAAAGGTAGAATTGTAGCGACTTTGATGCCGGAAGACGGTTGGGAAAAAGCTAAAAAAGAGGAAACTAAAAAAGCAGAAGTTACTACTGTAAAAGCAGGAGCTGTTAACTAGTCATACTTTTTACTTACAATAAGAAAACCGCAGAGAAATCTGCGGTTTTTGTTATTTAATTCAAATCCTGATCGGTTAAGAACCATATTCTTTTTTCCATTCATCAGCAGCCCCGCTCAGAACATTGTAAAATTCTTCGCCATATTTTCTGATCAATGGAGTCTTTAAAAACTTATAGACAGGAACCTGAAGTTCTTTTCCAAGCGTACACGCATCGCTGCATACATTCCATTCATGATAATTCAAAGCAGTGAATGCAGAATATTCTGTAACGCGAATAGGATAGAGGTGGCAGGAAATTGGCTTCTGCCAGTCTACAGCCCCATCTTCATAGGCTTTTTCAATACCACATTTGGTAATCCCTTTTTCGTCGAATGTTACATAAGCACATTCGCGGTTTTCCACCATAGGAGTAACATACATTCCGTCGTGCGGGTCAGTAGTCCATGTTCCTTGCTCTTCAAGGGCTTTGATGCCTTCCTGAGTAAGGTAAGGTTTTATTTTATCAAAAATACTGTCCAATATTTCAAGCTCGTTTTTATCCAACGGAGCTCCTACATCTCCTTCCACACAACATGCACCTTTACATTTTGTAAGGTTGCAAACAAATTCTTCGGAAAAAATTTCCTCAGAAATCAATTTATCGTCTATCTGAATCATAATTTTCTAAAATAAATCAAAAACTGTACCTGCTTTAAAGGTCAGTAAACTAATAATAATAAGCCATACACTGGCTTCACGCATCCAGTATTTAGGTAAGAATCTCATCATTCTGCTCAGAATAATACTTGAAGGAAATGCCAGAAGCAGCAGATATTCATAGCTCTTATTCATATATAGGATGATGGAAACAAGCTGTGCCATCGAAAAGACCAACAGGAAAGTATATTTATACCTGCTTATCGGGCTTTTTTTATTATAATTTTTAAAATGGTCATATACTGCATAAATAAGCATCAGAACCACAGGGATCAGTGGCAGAAACTCCGTATAATCCGTTACCGGTTTCATCTTTCCAAACGGAAAATAATCTATATTCCAGGAAGTAAACTGAACAAAATACATCACAGAGAAATAACTGAAGGTAATCAGAACAATTCCCAGCAGGAATCTGAAAAGGTTCAATGTGATTTTAGCAGAGGTCGCAATCACGTGAATGATCACAAAAACAGCCATCGGCCACGTGGTAGGAAGGAAAATAAAGTTTAATGCCACAATAGATCCTACCAATACATACGACTTCTTTCTGATATCTTCATCCGCACTGGTCAGAAGAAGGATAAGAAAGGAATTTGTAAGCAGCGAAACCGCAATTCCTATATCCAGATTTCCGGGATACAGCCCAAAAATGAAAAAAGTATATAAAAATAATGGGAGATGCGTCTGATAATTAAGGGCAATACTGTGAAAACAAAAATATCCCAAAGCAATTCCCAGAAAAGTTATTCCGGCAACAATGGCTTCATAAGTGTTGAAATTCAGTATGTTAAATATTATGACTACTAAAAGAAGAAAACCAATATAAACAGGAATTGAAAAAATATTGCTTTCTTTTGAAAGTAATTTAAACATTTTTTATAAATTTGTACAAAGTTAATTTAAAAAAGGAAAATAATGACGTCTTTCTTTCTATTCTTAAGTAAAGTTTTCAAATGGACTTTCGGTTTCTTTGATACTTTCGGTAATGTTTTAAACTGGATCTTATTTGCAGTTTGCTGTGTATTATTTACTTATTGGTGCTATGTACTTGTAGTAACATTAGGTGGAGACAAAGACAAAGACTATTATTCTCCAACGGAAGGTAAGCACCCTTACTACGATCCGAATATCTACAAAAAAGAAGGTTAATTAATTGGTTATATAGTAAAAAACCGATCAGACAATATGCTCTGATCGGTTTTTTTATTACTAACGATTAAAATTTCTTTTTCTTAGTCGTGAATTGGAAGTACCAAAACAGGAATACTTGAACTTTTAGTAATTCCTTTGGTTAAGCTTCCCACGAATACATCATAAATTCCGCTTCTGCCATGAGATCCCATCACAATATAATCTGCATTTTTTGCCTTTGCATGTTCCAGAATGATGTCTTTGGCAAGCCCTTGTTTTAAAAGGTGTTCGCAATCAATATCATGAGCAATGATTCTCTGCTCAATTTTATTAAGCTGTACCAGCTCTTCTCTGATTTCATTGGCTTCTACTTCAGGAAAATATTGAAATCCCATATCGCCAATGGCAAAGCCGATATCTGATGGCGCTACATGAATCAGGTAAATTCTGCCGTTAAGCTGTTTTGCAAATTTTATGGCACCGTCTACCAATTGGTCTGTCTTGTCCCCAAAATCTACGGGTACTACAATATTTATCATAACCTCTAATTTTGTTACCTAAAGATAGGGAAAATTTGTCAGACTCTGATGTTAAATACTTATAATATTCGGATATCAAGGATTTTTTCTTCTTCAAGATAAGCCTCCAGAATATCATTTTCATCTACTTTTCCAACTCCTTTTGGAGTTCCTGTGAAGATAAGATCACCAACTCTTAACGTAAAATACTGAGAAGCGAAGGCAATGATTTCATCAAAATTGAACATCATATCCTTTGTATTACCATCCTGTACTTTCTCTTTGTTCTTTAACAATGAAAACTGAAGGGTCTCAAGGCTGAAGTTATCTTTTTTAAAGAAACTGCTTACTACTGCAGAACCGTCAAAACCTTTAGCAAGCTCCCATGGAAGCCCTTTTGATTTTAACTCACTCTGGAGATCTCTCGCTGTGAAATCTATTCCCAGAGCTATTTCCTCATAATGCTTATTGGCTGTTTCTTTTTGAATATATTTCCCCCCTTTGGAAATTTTTAATACCACTTCAAGTTCGTAGTGAATGTCATTTGAAAATTCAGGGATGTAAAAATCATTTCCTTTCAGAACCGCTGTATCCGGTTTCATAAAAATAACGGGATTTTCAGGAATTTCATTTCCTAATTCTTTCGCGTGTTCACTGTAGTTTCTTCCTATGCAGATTATTTTCATAACTTAATTAATTTACTTTACCTTTAAAATATCCTTTACCTTCTTCTATATATTTTTCAGGACCATATCTTCTTTGAACTTTGAGTTCAGTATATCCGAAGATGCTATCTCCTTTTTGATAAGATTCTTTATCCAGAATAAGTTTACTGTCCAAAACTTTATAATATTCTCCCGTGTCCAAAAAATCAAAAAGTTTTATATCGTCAGTATAAGAATAGGGAGAGATTTTATATCTGTTTTGAAAAATATCTATCTGAAAACCACCACCGCTGAAACCATCTCCAACAGAAAATGTAACGTTTAGCATTGGATTTTCATTAATAGAGCACATATAATATGCTGGACTTATACTGTCTGATTTTGTCTTAAAATCATTGGTTTTAATATCTTCACTCTCTGAACCCCAGATATTTGTTTGTTTTTGCTGATCAAAAGATTTAAAAAGAGGTTTCTGGCTTAAACTACGATCAACTTCTACACTGTTCCATACCAATAAGAATTTTCCTATTATGAAAACAAGAAAGCCAAGAATAACAATGAGAAAAATCTTTCCAATTTTTTTGACCATATTAAACCTTAATGGGAGAACTCATTTCCGCAATAGTAACATTTGAATTTATGACTCGTCAGAAAAGAAATTCCAAAGAAACTTGTTGCGCTGTCATCTCTGTAAATATGATTGGAACCGCATTTCGGGCAGACAAAATCAAACTCAGGATCTTCAATGGTGTGTTCTACTTCCAGCGAATACTGTTCATTGTCCCTATAATCCTGCAATACCTGCTTGGCCTTTTCCAGATCTTCTTCAAAAACCTGGAGCTGTATTCCACCAACGGCTTGTGACAAAAGCCAATCCGACTGGATAAGCTGTTCATTCGCAATGAAGCTGTTGATATCGTTTTCAGCCAATATCTGTTTGTCCCTGTTAGCTTCAAGGGCAGTTTCATAAAATTTAAAACGAACCAGATCAGACATATTTAAAATCTGCTTGAGAGTTGAATTTTTGTAAAAACTTTCTTCGTATACAACGGAAAGTCAGCATTCTGAAGCCATCCGAAATATCCTAAATCTTTTTGGAATACCGCTTTCACGCCCTGGCCTTTATATTTTCCAAAGTTGAAAACTTCTTCCATTTTTTCGTTATATCCGATAAATCCGGCAAGATCTGCATTCTTATTATGGAATGTAAACTCACTTAGCGGAGCTATTTCATTCGGAATATCATCATATTTTCCTACTTGTGCATCCAGAACTTCAAACGTTGCCATGACATCAGCTTCTGCAGAATGGGCATTTTCCAGTGTTTTTCCACAGTAAAACTGATAAGCAGCTCCTAAATTTCTAGGTTCTTTTTTATGGAAAATAGTCTGTGCATCTACTAATCTGAATTTACTCAGATCAAAATCCATTCCTACTCTTAAAAGCTCTTCAGCTAAAAGCGGAACATCAAACCTGTTGGAATTAAATCCTCCCAAGTCACTTCCGGTAATCATTTCCATAATTTTAGAAGCAATATCTCTGAAGGTGGGTGCATCTTTTACATCTTCATCATAAATTCCGTGGATCTCACTGCTTTCTTTAGGAATAAGCATTTCCGGGTTGACGCGCCATGTTTTGCTTTCTCTGGAAGCATCAGGATTTACTTTTAAGATACAGATTTCAACAATTCTGTCTTTTCCGATGTTGGTTCCTGTTGTTTCAAGGTCAAAAATACAAAGTGGTTTATGGAGTTTTAAATTCATGTTGATGATTAATAATTTGAAAATGTGTTTTACTTAAAATAAGGTGATAAAAACCTTATGTAAATTCTTTAATTTCTATTTTAACTGTCCCTGAAAAACAAGAGACACCAATATATAATAAATAACAAGCATCGGAATTCCTACCACCTGAAACAGGGCAAGAATAGCAATACCTCCTACCAGTAATACAACTTTAGGGTAATTATCTTTTAGTTGTTTGGATTTGAATTTCATCGCCATCATCTTAATCGGGCTGATCAGAAGCCATGAGGTAAGAAGAGTCAGAAGAATCAGCAGCAGCTCATTATTGAACAAAAAGCTGAAAGTTCCGGTTTCTTTGAATGCATAATAGAGACCAAACAGTAAAACCGTATTGGTAGGCGTATTCAATCCTTTGAAATAATAACGCTGCTCTTCATCAAGGTTAAAGATGGCAAGTCTCAGGCAGGAAAATACCGTAACGATCAATCCGAGATATTTGATTTCAAACGGAAAGTGAATCCCAATGAGCTCTGCACCAAACGGTTCAAGAGCTTTATACATAGTAAGTCCCGGAATGACCCCAAAGCTTACCATATCCGCAAGAGAATCCAGCTGAAGTCCCAGATTGGAATTTGATTTTAAAGCTCTGGCTACAAAGCCGTCGAAAAAATCGAAAATAGAAGAGAGAATAAGACAGATCGCAGTCGTCTGATAATCTCCTAAAATTAGATGTATTGCTCCTATACAGCCTGCAAATAAGTTAGCCAGGGTTAAGGCATTGGCCAGATTATTCTTTATAAAATCCATAACCACAAAATTACAGTTTTTAAAAATTCTAACTCAAAATAATCTGCACTAAAAAATGCATTAAAGTGTTTTTGATGTAAATTTGCCCCATGAAATTTTTAAAAGGATTTAGAAAACAGGAAGTTCTGGCATTAGTTTACAGGATTTTTTTAGCCTATGTTTTTTATCAGATTGCCAGACTTTTATTCTGGTATTTTAATAAAGATCTGATTAAAGTTGACTCTGTTTCAGAATACATAAAGCTGGCCTTCCATGGTACGGCTTTCGATACCACTGCTATTTTATATGTCAATGCATTGTTTATACTCCTTAGTTTATTGCCTTTGGTGATCAATACAAAAAAGGTCTTTCAGAAAATTCTTTTCTGGCTGTATTTTATCACGAACGGGATTGCTTATGCGATGAATTTCGGGGATTTTATTTACTATAAGTTTGCACAGGCAAGACTTACCTCTGCCGTATTTCAGGTGGCAGAACATGAATCCAATGTCTCCCAAACGCTGATGATCTCTGTGGGAGAGCATCCTTTTGTGCTGATTTGGTTTATTGTTTTAATGGGATTGTGGGTTTTCCTTTACAAAAGAGTAAAAGTGGAGGAGGCGAAACCTTTAAAATTAGTTCCTTATTTTATTACTTCCATTATTACGCTGTGTCTCACTGCGGTATTGGTGGTAGGAGGAATAAGAGGAGATTTCAAACACAGTACAAGACCTATTAATATGGTGGATGCTACCCGTTTTGTAACAAATCCACTGCAGGGAAATATGGTGCTCAACAGTACATTCTCCTTTTTCAGGACTTTAAATACCAATAATTTTAAGGAAGTTCATTTCGTAGATGAAAAATATATCGAAGAAAATGTACAGCCTTATAAAGTATATGACAGAAAAGTTGAAAACCGACCTAATATCGTTATTTTCATTGTAGAATCTTTTGGAAGAGAATATTCCGGAGCGTTCAATAAAGATAAAAATATTAAAGATTACGTTTCTTACACCCCGTTTATGGACAGTCTGGCTGGACAGAGTCTGATTTTCCCCAATACTTTTGCGAATGGAAGACAGTCAATTCATGGAATGAGCAGCGTATTGGCCGGAATTCCGAGTCTTACGGATGCCTTTACCGGATCACCTTATTCCAATCAGAAAATTCAGTCTATTGTGTCTGTTTGTAATGATCTTGGATATGATACTTCTTTTTATCACGGAGCGCCAAATGGTTCCATGGGCTTCCTGGGATTTGGAAATATTTTAGGATTCAAACACTATTTCGGAAAGACAGAATACAATCATGATGAAGATTTCGATGGAATGTGGGCTATATGGGATCAGCCCTTCCTTCAGTATTTTGCTAAAAATGTCGGGAAGAAGCAACCTTTTATGACGACTGTTTTTACTGCTTCATCACATCATCCTTTTAAAGTGCCTGAAAAATATAATGGTAAATTTAAAAAAGGAAAGATTGAAATCCATGAGCCGATGCAGTATACGGATTATGCCATCAAACAATATTTTGAAACCGCTAAAAAGCAGCCTTGGTATAACAATACCATCTTCGTTTTCACCGGAGATCATACGAATCAGGTGTATTACCCGGAATACGAAAGAGCGATGAACCGTTATGCCGTTCCATTGGTTTTTTATTCTCCGAATCCTGCCTATCAGCTGAAAGGAGTAAATCAGGAAATAGCACAGCAGGCGGACATATATCCTACATTGGCTGATCTTATCGGGTATAACAAACCTATCAGAAGTTGGGGAAGAAGTCTGGTAAGTGATAAAAAGTATCCTTTTATCGTTGTAAATTCAGATGGAAGTACAGATCAGTTTATGATCGGAAATTATATTTACCGCTTTGACGGAAAAGAAATTATCGGCGTATATGACAAATCAGATCTGAGTCTTGAGAAAAATATACTCAATGAGGTTAAAAATGCTGAAGTGGAGCAGGGGAAGAAAACCGCAAAAGCATGGTATCAGGATTATATGGATAGAGTTATTAACAGGAAACTGTATTAAAAATGGTTAGCCGGGAATCGGCTTTCCTGCTTTTCTTTAGCTCTTTATGCTTTGTATAATAAAAGTTTTTGTTCGTTGAAAATTAATTTATATTTTTATCAATACGTAGATAAGAATATTGTATAAAAATTAAAACTATAAGAAATATGAAAAAAATATTGTTAACGTTCGCGCTTTCTCTATGTGGTGTACTTACATTTGCACAGATAGAAGGCAAGTGGAAAACAATAGATGATGAGACAAAACAGGCAAAATCTATTGTTGAAGTATTCAAAAAGTCAGACGGGAAATATTATGGGAAAGTTTCTCAGTTATTAATAAAACCAGCTGAACCCAACTGTACACTTTGTAAAGATGACAGAAAGGGAAAACCAATTGTAGGATTGGAGATCATCAGAGGATTGAAAAAAGACGGTGATGAGTTTACCGGAGGAACAATTACTGACCCTAAAACAGGGAAAACATACAAGTGTACTATTACAAGAAGCGGAGATAAGCTGAATGTAAGAGGTTACTTAGGATTATCTTTATTAGGAAGAACCCAGGTTTGGGAGAAAGCTAATTAATATAAGTTTAAATAGAATTTTAAAACGGCATTTCAGCAATGGAATGCCGTTTTTGTATAGGAAAGATTTAAAAGAAATTCTTTTCCATACTTTAGAAAAAACAAGAAAGAATAGTACAGCCATGAAGAAAAATCATTTTTAAATAAAATTAATAAAAAGACTTCTCGCTCAAATGAGGAGTCTTTTTATTATGTGTATAATAAAAAATCACTATTTTTGTAGTCTAAATTTTTCGAATAAATATGGCAGAATATACTTTTCGTGAGGTAATTGCACAGGCAATGAGCGAGGAAATGCGTAAAGACGAATCCATCTTTTTAATGGGGGAGGAAGTTGCAGAATACAATGGTGCTTATAAAGCTTCAAAAGGAATGCTGGATGAGTTTGGTCCTAAAAGAGTAATTGATACTCCAATTGCAGAACTTGGGTTTACAGGAATTGCTGTTGGTGCTGCAATGAATGGTAACAGACCAATTGTAGAGTATATGACCTTCAATTTCTCATTGGTAGGAATTGATCAGATTATCAATAATGCTGCAAAAATCCGTCAGATGAGTGGTGGACAATGGAACTGTCCAATCGTTTTCCGTGGGCCTACGGCTTCTGCAGGACAATTGGGAGCTACCCACTCTCAGGCCTTTGAAAACTGGTTTGCAAACATTCCTGGCCTTAAAGTAGTGGTTCCTTCAAATCCTTACGATGCGAAAGGATTGTTGAAAACCGCAATTCAGGATAATGACCCGGTTATTTTCATGGAATCTGAGCAGATGTATGGAGATAAAATGGAAATTCCTGAAGAAGAATACTACTTACCATTAGGAAAAGCAGATATCAAGAGAGAAGGTACAGATGTTACTTTGGTTTCTTTCGGTAAAATCATGAAGCTGGCTTTACAGGCTGCTGAAGATATGGCTAAAGAAGGAATCTCTGTAGAGGTTATTGACCTTAGAACAGTTCGTCCTCTTGATTTTGATACTATTCTGGCATCAGTGAAGAAAACAAATAGATTGGTTATTTTAGAAGAAGCTTGGCCATTTGCGTCTATATCTTCTGAAATTACTTATATGGTACAGCAAAAAGCATTTGATTATTTAGATGCTCCTATCAAGAGAATTACTACTCCTGATGCACCTGCACCTTACTCTGCAGCATTATTTGCAGAATGGTTCCCTAAACTTGAAAAAGTAAAAGAGGAAATCAAAAAAGCGATGTACGTAAAATAGTTATAGAGAAAAACTTCCGAAAGGAAGTTTTTTCATTTATTATATTCATGAAGAAAAATTCTTGACGTCATAAAATTAGTATAAATTTGCGCCTTTAAAATAAATTAAGCTGATATGGCAGAAGTTACAGAAGATGGTTACCACTTCGATATAAAGAAGCTTTCCTTTATGGGAGTTTTAGTGTCTCTAGGAATTGTTTTTGGAGATATTGGTACCTCTCCGCTTTACGTAATGAAAGCAATTGTGAATGCAAGATTCCAAGGGAGTAATATGCCTTTCAATGAATATATAGAAGGTGCTCTTTCCTGTATTATTTGGACACTTACCCTGCAGACCACAATAAAATATGTGATCATCGCTTTAAGAGCAGATAACAAGGGTGAAGGAGGTATTCTTGCTTTGTTTTCACTAGTTAAAAATCTTAAGAAAGGATGGTTGTATCTCATTGCCATTGTAGGAGCAGCCGCTCTTATTGCAGACGGGGTAATTACGCCATCGCTTACCGTAATGTCGGCTATTGAAGGTCTGGAAATTTATAACCCTCATACCCCTGTTGTACCAATCACCATTGGAATTCTGATTGTTATTTTTGTGGTACAGCAATTCGGAACCAGCTTTATCGGGAAGTTTTTCGGCCCTGTAATGGTTGTTTGGTTCTTAGTATTAGGAGGTTTGGGAGTGATGCATTTAAGTGAGAATTTTGAGATATTAAGATCTTTCAATCCTTACTATGCTTATAAACTCATTGTCAACTCACCAAGTGCCATTGTTATTTTAGGTGCTGTTTTCCTTTGTACAACGGGAGCGGAAGCGCTTTATTCAGACTTAGGACACTGCGGTGCAAAAAATATCAGAGTAAGCTGGGGATTTGTTAAAATTATGCTTATTCTAAACTATCTTGGACAGGGAGCTTGGCTTTTGACTAATTACAATAAACCTGGATTCTCCGTAGTAAACCCGTTCTTTGGAATTATGGAAGAATGGATGATCATCCCGGGAGTTATTTTGGCAACAGCCGCTGCAATTATTGCCAGCCAGGCATTGATTACAGGTTCTTTCACCATATTCTCAGAAGCAATGTCTCTTAACTTATGGCCAAATCAAAAAATTGATTATCCTTCAGGGGTGAAAGGACAAATGTATATTCCAAGAATCAACTGGGGACTTCTTATTCTGTGTATTATTGTCGTTCTGCATTTCAGGGAATCCGGAAAAATGGAAGCCGCGTATGGACTTTCCATTACGGTTACGATGCTGATGACAACAATCCTGCTTGTGTTCTGGTTATTGAAACAAAGAGTAAGCAAAATATTGATTTTATTTTTTGCATTTGTTTATATGGCTATTGAATTAGGTTTCTTCAGTGCCAATATTATCAAATTCATGGAAGGAGGTTGGATTACCGTTGTATTGGCTGGTTCTATTGGACTTTCTATGTATGCATGGTATAACGGACGACTGATTAAAACAAGATTTATCCAGTTTGTGAAAATTGAAAAATACGTGTCCATCCTTAAAGACATGAAACTGGACGAAACCATACCGAAATATGCTACAAACCTTGCTTATCTGAGCAGAGCAAAAAGAAATGATGAAGTGGAATCAAAAATCATCTATTCCATCATCAAAAAACAACCGAAAAGAGCAGATCATTATTTTATCCTGAGCATCGTAAACCAGGAAGATCCCTATACTTTCAAATATACAGTGGACGAAATTCTTCCCGGAACAGTATATAAAATCAACTTCCTTTTAGGATTTAAAGTAGACCGAAGAATCAATGACTATTTCAATATGGTTCTTAAAGATTTAATGGCTGACGGAACCATTCCTTCAAGAAGCAGCCACCCTTCATTAAGATCTCATGAAATACCGCCGGATCTTAAATATGTAATCATAGATAATACTTATATCAACGATATCCTTTTAACTGTTAAACAAAAGATTATTCTTAACATTTATAACTTTGTGAAGTATATCGGAAGTGATGACTTTAAGGCTTGGGGAGTATCTTCTCATAACGTTGAAGTAGAATCTGCACCTATTACAGAACTTACGGTTTATGATAATAAGATTGAGCAGTCGGGGTACTTCCGACACAACTCTTAGCCTTATAGCATCTAACCATACTATCTATTTAAATAAAATTCAATAAATTTGTAGATAATTTTTTTAATGGATACAGTACAAAAAGAAAAAAATATAGCTTTGATCAAGGATGTTTTGAGAAACTACTTATTAGAAAAAGGGTTCAGAAACACACCTGAAAGATATACAATATTAGAAGAGATTTATAATATGGATCATCACTTCAACGTTGATGATCTGTATCTTCTGATGATGCAGAAGAAATATCATGTTTCCAAAGCAACGATTTACAACACTATTGAAATTTTCCTTGATGCAGGTTTGATCCGTAAGCATCAGTTCGGAGAAAAGACATTGACCTCTTCATCTTATGAGAAGTCTTATTTTGACAAACAGCATGACCACCTGGTGATCTACAAAAAAGACTCTGATAAAGAGATTGAAGAAATTATTGAATTCTGTGACCCAAGGATCCAAGGAATCAAAGAAGCCATCGAAGAAGCGTTTGGCGTAAGAATTGATTCTCATTCGCTATATTTCTATGGCACTAAGAATGACTAATTAATGAGAATAATCCTTTTTCTGTTAATCTTTATTTCTACGCTAAACTTTGCGCAGGAAAAAACTTCTGTGAAGAGAGATCCCTATTTGCAGGCTCCTTCACCTGCTCAGCCCAAACAGGTGAGACCCGAAGATAAAGTAAAGATCATCCATGCGGACGAAATCAAGAAAGACCCTGAAAAATACGACGGAAACCAATATTTTACCGGTCATGTTCAGATTGAACATCAGGGATCCATTCTTACTGCGGATGAAGTAGTCCTATATAATGAAGAAAATTTTGTAAAAGCAATAGGTAATACAAGACTTCAAAATACAGATGGCTCCGTAATTACAGCAGGAGAAATGGAATACGATGCCAATACCCAAAAAGGTGTTGCCAGAAAAAACGTGGTCTTAACCGATCCTAAACAAACAATAAAAACAGATATTCTGTATTATGACAGACTGGCTAATCAGGCTTATTTTAATACAGGAGGAACGATCTCAGATGGCCAGAATGTAACCTATGCCAAAGTAGGAACGTATTTCCTCAATACAAGAGTTGTAGACCTTACTGGTAATGTGAAAATAGAAACGCCTCAATATACCATAGAAGGCCCTAATATCAAGCAGAATCAGAATACTAAAATAGCAGATTTTAATGGCCCAACAACCATTACCAGCAAAACCAATCCAAGAAACAGAATTTACACTGAGAAAGGAACCTATAAAATGGATTCCAAGGAGGCTTATTTAACCAAAAACTCCAGAATCTTTTATAATGAGAAGATTCTTACCGGTGATGATATGTACTACAATCAGATCTCAGGATTTGGTAAAGCAACCGGGAATGTAACCCTTGATGATCCAAAAGAAAGAAGATATATAAAAGGAGGGTACGGAGAGATTTTTGAGAAAAAAGACTCTGCGATGATGACGAAAAACCCTTATGCCGTAAAAGTGATGGAAAAAGATTCCATTTATTTTGCAGCAGAAAAAATTATCTCTTACCAAAGACCGGATTCTCTTGATATTAAAGTGAAGAAAAGCTATCTCAGAGCTTTTAAAAAAGCCCGTATTTATAAATCCAACGCACAGGGAAGAGCAGACTCTATTGCTTTCAATGAAACAGATGGAGTAATGCATATGTACACAAGTCCCATTCTGTGGAGCGGTGAAAAACAGGTGACCGGTGATAAAGTAGAAGCTTATTTTAATACCAAAACAGAAGATATAGACTCATTAAAAGTAATCGGAAATGCCTTTGCCATCAGTAAAGTTGATTCACTCAATCTAAAAGATGAATTCAACCAGGTAAAAGGAAAATTCATGACGGTTTACTATGAGAAAAATGATATTAAAGAAGCCAGAGTCGTTGGAAATGCCCAGTCTATTGTCTATGTAGATGATACCGATCAGGAAACCAAAAAACCGGAAAGAATCGGAATTACCCTTTCTACCTGTGGAATTATCGGAGCATTGTTTGAAGAAAGAGCCCTGCAGATTATTTCATGCAGTATCGGAGCAAATTCAGACACCTATCCGATGAGTAAAATAGAACCTGCACGAAGGAAGTTCCCCGATTTTAACTGGAATACGAAAGACCGGATCCGAAAATGGCAGGATATTCTTGTAGACACCCCGAACAACGAAGAAATACAATATACCGCCGATAGCGAACTCTTCGATAAAGCGCAGAAAGCAATTGATGACGAAAAAGCGAAAGAAGAAGCTAAAAAGCCGAAACGAACCAGAAAATAATATAAAAGACCAGTACTCACTGGTCTTTTTTTGTGGATTAATTTTAACCTTTAATGAATCTTTTATAGCTTTGCTGAAATTTTGGAGACAATGGAAATGCATAAAGATTTTTTTATATATCAGGCTCAAACCACAAAATTTGCAGCAGGTTTTGAAGTTGAAAAAGCAGAAGGAAGCTATATTTACGGTACAGACGGAAAAAGATATCTTGACTTTGTAGCAGGAGTTTCTGCCAATACGCTGGGACATTCACATCCTAAGATCGTAAATGCAATCAAAGAACAGGCAGATAAATACCTTCACGTAATGGTATATGGCGAATATGCGCAGGAAAAGCCTATTGCTTTATGCAGACTGCTTGCAGAAGCTACTCCGGATCCTTTGGAAGTTACCTATCTTGTAAACAGTGGTGCCGAAGCTATTGACGGAAGTCTGAAGCTGGCAAAACGATATACCGGAAGAGAAGAAATTGTTTCCTTTAAAGACTCTTATCACGGAAATACCCATGGTGCTTTAAGTGTTTCAGGAAATGAAACCCATAAAAGAGAATTCCGTCCCTTACTGCCAATGGTCTCTTTCATTGAATTTAATAATGAAAAAGATTTCGATAAAATCACTGAGAAAACGGCTTGTGTTATCCTTGAAACCATTCAGGGAGCAGCAGGGTTTCTGGTTCCCGATAAAGACTATCTGATCAAACTAAAAAGAAGATGTGAAGAAGTAGGAGCACTTTTGATTTTAGATGAAATTCAGCCCGGATTTGGAAGAACAGGAAAGTTATTTTCTTTTGAACACTTTGGAATTGTTCCGGATATTCTGGTGATGGGTAAAGGAATGGGAGGAGGAGTTCCTGTAGGAGCTTTTATGAGTTCCAGAGAAATTATGGAAAGCTTATCACACTCACCAAAGCTTGGTCATATTACTACTTTTGGTGGAAATCCATTGATTGCTGCGGCAAGTTACGCTACTTTAAAAGAAGTGCTGGACAGCGGATTGATGAATGAAGTGGAAGAAAAAGAAAAACTGTTCAGAGAACTTTTAGTTCATCCTAAAATTAAAAATATCAATGGCAAAGGTTTAATGCTTGCCGTGAATCTCGGAACACCGGAATATACACTGGAAGTAGCGAAAAAATGTATGGAGAAAGGGCTTGTTGTCTTCTGGCAGCTATACAGAAATGAATACCTGAGAATCTCTCCGCCTCTTACATTATCCAAAGATGAAATCAGAGAAGGATGTCAGATTATTCTTGATATACTGAACGAAAATTAAAGATACAATCTCTCCGGAAAGGAGAGATTTTTTTATGCTTTACATGACAGTTTTAACCATTAAAAATTAATGAAATAAGGATTTAAATCCCGTGATAAATATCATACTGATTCTTTAAAAAAGTAATTGTTTTTTTGCGTAATAAAAAAATTAATTTATATATTGCGGGACGATAAAACAAAGATTATATGGCGAAACATAAAGTCCATTACGAATTTCCAATGCACTGTTTATCAGAGATTTTATATGAATATCTGGCGACTGCAGAGGGATTGTCTGAATGGTTTGCGGATGAGGTAACAGAGAAAGGCGATGATTTCTTTTTTAGCTGGGGTGGAGGACCTGCTGAGAAGGCCACTTTGATCAGATATAAGCCTGAAGGTTTCGTGCGTTTCAGATGGGAAGAAGATGAAGGAACAAAAAATTTCTTTGAAATGACTATCACAATTGATGATATTACAGAAGATCTGGCTTTAAATATTACAGATTTCTGTGAAGAAGGTGATGAAGAGGAAAATGCAATGTATTGGGAAAATCTTATTGAAAACCTGAGAATAAAACTAGGTGCGGCATAATACCGGGCTATATTAAATGATAAAACTGATGAACGATTTATCGTTCATTATTTTTTTGTAAATAAATCACATCAAAAATTGGAAAATCAATATTTTACATCAGACGAGTTAAATGTAAAGAACAGAGCCTTCCTTTGGGGCGACTCAGTGAAAGTTTCTTTCTTTGTAAGAAATGGTGGATTGATCATGGACGAAGAATGCTATTTTTTCCTGATGGCTTCCATGAGAAAAATGAGAATGAATATTCCTTTAACTTACACCCTGGAGTTTTTCCAGACACTTTTTCAAAAAGAAATTATTGAAGGTAAAGGGGTAAAGAACGGGATTATCAATTTCCAGGTGTTCAGGAATAATGACGGTGTAACATTGGCAAAATCTTCTGTTTCCTATTTTTACGAAGTTTTAGAGTTAGCAGATGTATTGTCAGTTCATCAAAGATCTTTAGAATTGGATTTGATTAAAGAAATTAACGTTAATAACAACCTTTTGAGCAATATCAGAGTTCACTGCCCGGAAAATATCTACGGAGCGATCTATGCCCAGGAAAATGACCTTGATGACGTTATTCTTCTGAACCCAAACAAAAGAATAGCACGTACTACTGCCGGAAATCTTCTTTTTTTAGAAGGGGATGTTATTAAAGTACCCAAGCAGACTGAAGGAGCATACATTTCTCCTTTGATGGAAAACTTTGTTACTTTTTTACATAAAAATAACCTTGCTGATATTCAGGAACACGAAATTATCGCATTTGAATCTCAGAAAGCTGAAGAGATTTTAATGATTTCTGAAGAAAAAGGTATATTTTCTGTAGGTAAGATAAGAAACAAGACTTTTGAAAATTCTCGTTTCTCAGAATTAGTGGAAAGCTGGAAGAAAAGTTTTAATCAATAAAAATTGACAAACCCGGTAAACAACAAAGTTCCAGAAGTCCTTTACCGGGTTTTATTCTGATTAAATCAGAAATTGTTTATTTTATTTAGTATTCGTTGATGATTTCAACAAATTTCTGTGCGATTTCTTTCTGCCCTTTTTCACTCGTTATATAATTTCTGTTTTCAGAATTATTGATGAATCCAAGCTCTACCAATACAGCAGGTGCTTTAGTTTCTCTTAAAATATGAAGATTGCTCTCCGATATTTTGCGGGCATTGAATTTCTTGTAAATTTTTCCGGCTAACTCCTTTGAAACATCAGAATTCTGAGTGTAAACTTCAAAACCGTTATCAGATCTCTCTTGTTCAGGAGAAGTGTTGACATGGAGTGAAATCACCATTTCAGGATTAAGTTTATTGATTTGAGCTGTCCTTTCGGAAAGAGAAGGATACGTGTCAGAATCCCTTGTCAGAATGATTTCATATTTATCCTGGCTTTCATTGATCTTCTGGATTTCCTTAGCAACACTTAATGATATATTTTTTTCACGAATTTCGCCATGCGTAGCCCCAAAATCATTTCCGCCATGACCGGCATCTATGACAATATATTTTTTGTTAATGGGAGTAAATGATAAAAATGCGGTAGAAAATATTGATAAAGCAAGTAATGTAATACCTTTCATATCAGTGATTTTAGTTTTTCAAAGAACGGAAAAACTTTCTTTAAAATTGGTTAAAGGAATCTTAAAGTTTGTTAATTGTCTGATTGATATGAAAATACTACATTAATTCAGCGAAATGTCTTCAGGTGAATTCGCCCAGAGAAGAAATTCACCACCGAGATTCTGCATAATAGATTTCCAAAGGGTCTGATCGTTTGGAAGCGTATAATCCAGATTATAAACATCCACTACCGTCCACATTTTTCTTTGAACTTCAGTGTCAAGCTGGCCTGGAGACCATCCTGAATAGCCTGAAAATATTTTGATGTGCTCAATATCCAGTTCGCTGCTCAAAACAGCGTTAATGATACGTTCAATATCTTCTGTAAGATAATATTCATCTGTGATGTCTGTATAGATTTCAGTAACCCTTTTACCTTTTACAATAAAAAATACTTTATCATTCTCCACAGGACCTCCGTCATACACCTCAATTTTAAAGTCAAAAAAATCTTTGAACTTGCTGCTCATTTGGCTGTTCTTTTTATTCAGTATCAAACCAAATGCACCACTTTCATTATGTTCAATAACCAGCACCACCGATCTTGAAAAAATATCGCCGGAAATGTCAGGTGTCGAGATTAATATTTTACCTTTGTATGAGTGATTCATACTCAAATTTAATAAAAAATATTTATGGAAAACCTGCACGACAAAAGAAAAGTGTACGAGAAATCCCAACTTATTGAAAGTGAGATAAAACAAAATCCAATTGAGCAGTTCAGAGACTGGTTTTTGGAGGCCAGTGAGAGCCCAATGATCTCAGAATCCAATGCTATGGCTGTTTCTACTGTAGAGGAAGACGGGTGTCCGAGAACAAGAATGGTTCTTCTTAAAGCATATACCCATGAAGGATTTATTTTTTATACCAACTACAACAGCCGAAAAGGAAAAGCAATAGAAAACAATCATAAAGCATGCCTGCATTTTTTCTGGCCTAATCTTGAAAGACAGATTATTATCAAAGCAGATCTTGAGAAGCTGGCAGAAAACTTAAGTGATGGTTATTTCCATTCAAGACCTAAAGGAAGCCAGTTGGGAGCTGTAGTTTCTCCACAGAGCCAGGTGATTCCGAACAGAGAGTTTTTGGAAGGTAAATTAAAAGAGCTGGAAAAGGAATATGAAAATACTGAAGTTCCAAGACCTTCCAATTGGGGCGGATATCTGGCAAGACCTTATGAAATTGAATTCTGGCAGGGCAGACCCAACCGTCTTCACGACAGAATTATTTACCAGCTGGAAGATCTGGATTGGAAAATTTCAAGACTGGCTCCTTAAATAAGGAATTAGATGTTAGAAGCTAGAAATTAGTGGTGTTCGTTTCTGCTAGAAACGAATACTGAAAATATAAACTTTGTACTATCAATAGAAGCGGGCTTTAGCCCGCTTATTTATTTGTATAATGATAAAAGCTTTAGCTGAAACTTGATATTATACAGCTTATTTTGAAAAGTAATGAAATTAGGCAGATTATAACCTTTTTAAGTTTTGGCTGAAGCCATCGGAATTGGTGATGTTTTTTAACGGGCTAAAGCCCGTTCCTATTGAAAATGGTTAAAGAATTAGGAATTTGTCATTTGATTATCAGTTATTTGCTTGATTCTTGTTGATCTTGATCAAATTATGAATGCATTATCAATAGAAGCGGGCAAAAGCCCGCTTATTTATTTGCGACAATAATAACGGCTTTAGCCAAAACTTAATAATTCTTAACCGCTTAAACCTTCTTAATGGTTTAATTTATTCTATTATTTGAACACAAAAAAAAGGCTATTTCTAAGAAACAGCCCTTGAATTTTTTTAATCTGAATGATTATTTTTTCTTAGCACCTGAAACTGCATTTGACAAATCAGCTCCAGCTTTAAATTTAGCAACTTTTTTAGCAGCGATCTTGATCGGTTTTTTAGTTGCAGGGTTAATCCCTTGTCTAGCAGCTCTCTCAGCTACTGAGAAAGTACCGAAACCTACTAAAGACACTTTTCCGTCTTTTTTCTTTAATGTAGTAGTTACGTTACCAATGAAAGATTCTAAAGCAGCTTTTGCTGCAACTTTAGTGATACCTGCATCTTTAGCGATTGCGTCGATTAATTCAGACTTGTTCATAATTTTTAATATTAAAGTTAGTTCGTAATTATAGCAAATATAATACTATTTTCTAATTGTGCAATTTTTTTATTAAAACTTGTAAAATTTTTTTGCTTTTCGGTGAAATTGGTTAAAATATGATAATTCCACTTTTTACAGAAAATCTACGTTACAGGTTACTAAAATCATGCCAAATGCTTATGTTTATTGACTTTAGCAAAAAGTTAATATTATTTTTCGTATTTATTAAATCCTAAATTCTGTATAAACAATTAATTTTTTTGACCATATGATTATTAAATCTATAAGTAATTTTCAGAATCTTTGTGTTCTGTGAAATTAAACGCCTGTGTTTGTGGGAGTTTTTAAATGATACTAAAGACCTGATTTATTAATTTTTATTAATAAATTTGCAACATGCTAATAGAAGTTTTCAAGTCTAAGATTCATAGGGTGAGAGTAACTGCCTCTGACCTTAATTATATAGGAAGTATAACAATAGATGAAGATCTTATTGAAGCTGCCGGTCTGGTAGTGGGGGAAAGGGTCTATATTGTGAATGTGAACAACGGAGAACGTTTTGACACGTACGTTATCAAAGGAAAAAGAAAATCCGGAGAAGTATGTCTGAATGGGCCTGCAGCAAGAAAAGTACAGAAAGATGATATTATCATCGTTATTGCTTATGCGCAGATGACCCCAGAAGAGGCTAAAGACTTCCAGCCAAAGATCGTTTTCCCGGATGAAAAAACAAATCTTCTTACCTAGTACATGGAGAAAACATCAAAAAGTCCGGTAAAATCAATATTAACAATAGTAATATCGCTTGCTTTTGCAGGCTTTTTTTTATGGCTTGCTTTAAGAGGTCTTGATTTTAAAGTCATTCAGAAGTCACTGGCAAAAGCGAATTATCTTTGGGTACTGTTTGCATCTGTATTTGGTCTTCTTGCGTATTGGTTCAGGGCCATTCGCTGGAACCTGATGCTTGAACCCATGGGACACAGAATTTCAAATTCTAATGCCCTTTGGTCCATATCATTTGGATATCTGATGAACCTTACCATTCCAAGAAGTGGTGAAGTGGCAAGAGCTACGGCTTTGTATGGAGTAGAAAAAGTACCTGTGGACAAATCTTTTGGAACGATTATTTTGGAACGAGTGGTAGATTTGATATGTATGCTTGGTTTCTTAGGATTGACATTGTTGTTTAAATACGATGCAATTCTGTCCTTCTATAAAAATTCAGGAATCAGTATGAATCCTAATAAGATTGTATTGGTCCTTTCAATTCTGATTGTGGGAACCGTTTTGTTTTTTGTATTCAAAAAGAAACTTTCAGGAATTCCTTTTTTAGGAAAAATTGTCAACTTTATTGATGGAATTTTCCAGGGGATAATGTCTATATTTAAATTAAAAGAAAAGGGAAAATTCATCCTTTATACATTAGGAATCTGGATTTGTTATTATTTAGCGGCTTATCTGGTTTGCTTTGCACTTCCTGAAACCTCCGCATTTACTTTTGCAGACGGTTTCTTTATTATCGTAGTAGGAACATTGGGAATGATTATTCCTGCCAGTGGAGGTATTGGGGCTTATAACCTTGCGATGAAGTATGGCTTTATGGCGCTTTTTATATCCGTAGGAAAAAGTGCTGATTTCGGAGGGAAAATGGGATTGACATATTCTTTTATTTCTTTACCGCTGCAGATTGTGATCATGCTGGTGATGGGACTGATTTCCATTCCTATGCTGGCCAAAGCAAGAAATGCTGCCGTTTCAGATAAGGATTTTGAAAATTAATTTAATACTCTTTTGTACAATACAAGGTTCAATTTTTTAATTGGACCTTTTTTTATGGTGATGGGTGACTTAAATAGCTTTAATTGCGCTCTGTAGATCATTTTTTCCTAAATAAATTTGGTCAGGTCATAAATCACTTCTATCTTAATGCGAAAAATAATCATAATATAAAACACTATGGCAATTAATCTACAGAAAGGGCAAAAGATCGACATAGGATTGACGAAAATGACGATTGGATTAGGCTGGGATCCCAATGAAGGAACCGGCTACGATTTTGACCTGGATGCTTCTGCAATCATGATTGATTCTGACAGAAAATTAGTAAGCGAAGAATATTTCGTTTTTTACAATAACCTGAATTCTCCGGACGGAGCTCTTACTCATACAGGTGATGATCCTAATGGTAAAAACAGTGATGGTGACGATGATGAAGCCATCGTAATAGATCTAGATAAAGTAGATTCAAGAGTGGAAGAGATTCTTTTCGTAGTCACTATAGAAGATTTTGAAAGAAGAAGACAGAATTTCGGACAGGTAAGAAACTCTTATATCCGAGTTGTTGATAATCATTCAAACCAGGAAATTGCAAAATATGAGCTGGATGAAGATTTCTCTATTGAAACCGGTGTAGAGTTCGGAAGGCTGTACAAAAGAAACGGAAGCTGGAAATTTGAAGCTTCAGGGATAGGATACAGAGCAGATCTTGGCTTCTTTTTAGAGAAATACTACAAAGGACAAATTATCAAATAAAATCATCAAATACACAAAACTATAACTATGGCAATTAATTTACAGAAAGGACAAACGATAGATTTAAGAAAGAATGACCGCGGAGAAAGCGTTTATGATCTTTCAAAAGTAACCATTGGCTTAGGATGGGATGTAAGAAAGCAAGGCGGAGGATTCTTTGGAAAACTGTTCAGCAAAGAAGCCGAATATGACCTTGATGCAGTAGCTTTCCTTTTAGATGGCAATGGCAAAGTAGCCAATCTTGGAAGAACGGTACAAACTAATGACGGAAGACAGATGGGGCTTTATCAGGGAGATGTGGTTTTCTTTAATTCTATGCAGCACCCAAGCGGGAATGTGTGGCTTACAGGAGACAACAGAACCGGAGCAGGAGATGGGGATGATGAGCAGATTATTGTAAGGCTGGATCAGCTGGACCAGAGTTATCAGAAAATAGTATTCATTGTTACCATTTATCAGGGAAGAACGAATAATCAACACTTCGGAATGATCGAAAATGCATTTATCCGTGCGGTGGATGCTACAGGAAAAGAAATTACGAAATACAGCCTTTCAGGAGACTCAAGTATGAATGGTAAGTGTGCAATGGTTTTTGCAGAAGCATACCGTCACAATGGCGACTGGAAATTCCGCGCTGTAGGAGAGCCGCATCATACAGATAACTTTATAGACATTCTGAGACAGCAGTACGCTTATTCCAACTAGATTCTAAATTTTTATCAAACCAAAATAAAAGCCGGCTTGGAAGTCTCCGACTCCCTCCGCCGGCTTCAGACTTAATATTTGTCATATAATGAGCAGGAGATTATTAGCTTATTTTTTATTAGATACCTCAGGTTCTATGAACGGTGAGCCTATTCAGGCACTGAATAACGGATTTAACGGATTAATCAGTATGCTTCGTGCAGATCCACAGGCAATGGACAGTCTGCATCTAAGCGTTATCACTTTCGATAGAGAAGTGAAAAATATTATTCCTTTGACAGATCTGGCGAGTTTTTATCCCATGGAGATTACCTGTCCGGACAGCGGGCCAACCCACACGGGAGCTGCATTGGAAATGGTTTCAGAATTGGTGAAGAAAGAGATTGTAAAAGAATCAGCGGATACAAAAGGAGACTGGCAGCCGTTACTTTTTATATTTACAGATGGAAAACCTTCGGATATTCAGAAATACAGACAGATGATTCCTGTGATCAGAGGACTGGAATTTGGTGCCATCGTAGGCTGTGCTGCCGGCCCGAAGGCTGATGAACAGTTTTTGAAGGAACTGACCGATCATGTGGTGAAACTGGATACCACAGACGCTATTACCCTTTCTTCCTTTTTCAGATGGGTAAGTTCTTCTATTACACAGGGAGGACATTCGCAGAATACTGGAGAAAATATCACATTGCCTCCGCCACCATCGGAGCTTAATATTATTATTTAAAAAATTGTCTTTACAGCATGAGAAGACTGCCTATTTATTTTTTAGTAGACATCTCCGAATCTATGGTAGGAGAACCTATTGAGCAGGTACAGGAAGGTATCGCCAATATCATCAGAGAATTAAAGAAAGATCCGTATTCACTTGAAACCGTTTACATTTCCGTGATAGGTTTTGCAGGAGAAGCAGAAGTGATTACTCCTATGCAGGATATTATCAGCTTTTATCCGCCTAAAATTCCAATCGGGAGCGGGACATCCCTCTCTCAGGGTTTGATTAAAGTAATGGATTGTATTGACAGAGATATTGTGAAAACCACCTACGAAAGAAAAGGCGACTGGAAACCCATCGTTTTCCTTTTTACAGACGGAGTTCCCACTGATGATGCTACCAAAGCTATTGAGAGGTGGAATAATAAGTACAGCGGAAAATCCAATACCATTGCCGTATCTATTGGGGAAAATACAAATTACAAACTTCTTGGTTCATTAGCAGATAATGTACTGCTGTTTAATAACTCTGATGAGAATTCCTATAAAGAATTTTTCAAATGGGTAACCGATTCTATCAAAACAACCAGCCAGAGTGTTACAGAAGCTAAAAAAGAAGGAATTAATTTGTCTAAAATCGATTCCCTTATTTTGGAGAAAGTAGATCCTGAAATGGAACAGCGATTTCCGGATAACAATTTTGTAGTATTAAACGGGAAATGTCAGGAAACTGAAAAGCTTTACCTGATGAAATTTAAAAAAGCATTTGCGGAATCAAGCATTCCCGGAATGGCAACAAGATATTACAGACTGGATGGAGCTTATAAAATTGATGAAAAAGCCTACTACAGACTTTCTTCCAATCAGAAAACTCACCTTAAAATCAATATAGAAGAACTGGATGGAGGAACTTCATGTCCTCACTGTGCCAACCCTATTGCGTTGGCAACCTGCTCTTGCGGCGGTATTCACTGTTTGAGAGGAGAAGGATACAGCAAATGTCCATGGTGTGGAACTTCGGATTATTACGGATTTTCCGGCGGAGGATTTGATATTAACAGAACCTTAGGCTAATGATGGGTAAATTCTTCAGGAAATCAGCCTCTGACTCTAAACCAAAGACGATGGAACAAGCTGCCGTTTATAAAGAAAAAGAAGAGTTCAAAGATGCGCATTGGGTATTAAAGAATGCCAGTGCAAAGCAGTTCTATGAATTCCATCTTGACATGGAAGATTTTCCGAACATAAAAATTCAGAATATCAGCGGTCTTGAAGAAACGGGCCTTATTTTTGAAAACGATACAATTTCAGGAATTCCGGTTACCAACAATATGTATCATCTGGATGTTCAGTTTTATCACATTCATGATCAGAAGCAGATTGAGACAAAAAAAATACAGCTCTTTGTGAACGCAGATCCGAAAGATTTGTGGAAAAATATTCCAAGCGATACAAATGCCGCTTTTTATAAATCTGAGGAAGATTCTTTCAAAGGTTCCTTTTCAGACAAAAAAATTGTTGTGGCTTCCAAAAGAGGACGTTCCCATGCCCATGAAGGAAAATTCCGTGAAGATGATTTTTCGGTGAATAACCTTCCTGAAGATTGGAATATTGTTTCTGTTTCAGATGGAGCGGGCTCGGCAGCTGCTGCAAGAGAAGGTTCGAGATTGGCAACGGCAACGATAAGTCAGTTTTTCAATTCGAGGGAGATTGTAAGCGAAATCGAAAATAATATCAACCAGATGTATGCTTCAGGTTCTTCAGATAAAGAACAAACGGATGCTGAGCGAAATATCAAAAATATTTTATCGGAAAGTGTTTTACATGTCTATCAAACATTAGAAAAAACGGCAGCAGAAAATGCTCTGTCTGTAAGTGATCTGCATGCTACGCTGATTTTTACTTTACTTAAAAAGTTTAGTTTCGGGTATGTCATTCTTAGCTTTGGAGTAGGAGATTGCCCGATTAATCTCATCAATCCTGATTTTTCTGAAGTGAAACTTTTAAATCAGATGGATGTGGGAGAATTTAGTGGAGGTACCCGTTTTATTACCATGAAAGAAATTTTCAACGATCAGATGGCTTCCCGTTTCCGGATCACCTGTGTGGATGATTTTTCCTATCTCGTGCTGATGACGGATGGTATTTATGATCCGAAATTTCTCACAGAAAATAAACTGGAAGATACAGAAAGCTGGAAATCACTTTTTGAAGACTTTGCCGGAAATAATGATGATCGGACGAAAGCAGATTTTATCAACGATGAAAAAATTGATGAGCAGCTTTTAATATGGAGCGATTTCTGGAGCAGAGGAAATCACGATGACCGAACATTGGCAATAATCTATTAATACCATGAAAAAGACCATTAAGGTTGTTTCTGTCCTGGACACAACCAAATCCTATGAATATGTAGATGAAAACCCGATCCGGGGCGGCGTGAAAGATGTTTATTTTTCTCCTGATAAAGATTATGTGGTGGCTTTTTACCGGAGTCCGTTGGATGAAGGGCAAAAAGAAAGAATCATGAGAATTGTTTCCACCTATCTGCAGAGTATACAAAACGGGAATGCTTCAGAGTATTTTCTGAATGAAATATTCAGATGGCCTTACGATATTGTCGAAAAAAATAAACTCACAGGAATTGTGGTTCCTGTTTACCATAATAAATTCTATTTTGCGAAAGGATATATCGGTTCAGAAAATATTCAGGGACAGGATAAAGTAGGAAAATGGTTTACTGCGCCCATGTTCAGGAATCAGCAGTATCCGTTGAGACTTGACCAGTCGGAGCTGGGAGACTGGCTGAGTTATTTTCAGATTGCAGTCAATATCAGCAGAGGAGTGAAAAAGCTGCATCAGATGGGGCTGGCACATTCCGACTTGTCTTATAATAATATTCTGGTAGATCCGGTAACGAAATCTGCCTGTATCATTGATATAGATGGTCTTGTTGTCCCCAAACTGTTTCCTCCGGAAGTAATAGGAACTGCAGACTTTATTGCTCCTGAAGTGTTGAAAACAAAACATTTAAGCCTTCAGGATCCTGGAAGACATCTGCCTAATCAAAAAACAGATCTGCACGCCCTTGCTGTTCTGATTTATATGTACCTTTTAAGAAGGCATCCTTTGCGTGGAGGGAAAATCTGGGATCTGGATTCCGAAAAAGATGAAATTTTATCCATGGGAGAAAAAGCGATGTTTGTAGAAGATCCGGAAAATCCTTCCAATCAGGTAAAAGCAGATCATCTCCGGAAGTGGGATGCATTCTGGGGTGATCCTCAAAAAATTCCTTATACCGTAACCGGACCTTATATTTCAGAGCTTTTCAGAAAAACTTTTATAGACGGTTTGCATGACCCCATCAGACGCCCTACAGCCAATGAATGGGAAACTGCTCTGTTGAAAACTGTAGATCTGATACAGCCTTGCCACAATTCCGGCTGTACCGAAAAATGTTATGTCTTTGATAATACCAGCAGTCCTAAATGTCCGTTCTGTGGGAACCCACATCAGGGAACATTACCCGTTTTAGATTTGTATTTCAAATTTGATGATGAGGTATGGAAACCGGAAAACCACAGACTGATGGTCTATCACAATCAATATTTATTCAAATGGCACGTTTCCAGGAAAGTGATACGCAATGAAAACCTGACGATGCAGGATAAAATGCCTGTAGGATATTTTACTTTCCATCAGGGAAGGTGGGTATTGGTAAACCAAAGTTTGTCAGGAATGAAAGATATCACAGAACAGAAAGAAATTCCACAAGGTTCTATGGTTGAACTGACTGATGGTAAAAAAATTCTGTTATCTGCAGAAGAAGGCGGAAGGTTGATCTATGTAACGATAGCAAATCAGTAACCCGTCATTGCGAACGTAGTGAAGCAATCTCATATTTTCAGATCTCGCAAATAATTGTGGCCATTTGTGCTCATTTATTTGTGAGATTTGTGTTTAAATCAAAAAAAATAGAATGATAAAATTGATTTTAGCATGGTCCACATTCAATAGGAACGGGCTTTAGCCCGTTTTAAAATTAAAAATAAATTCCAACGGCTTTAGCCAAAACTTACATGATTTTCAATTCATTGTTTTTCAGTTTCCATGAAATAAGAATACTGATCTTCACCCACAATTCTAAAACCAAGACTTGTATAAAGATGTTGTGCCTTATTGGTTTTCAAAACACTTAATGACACCGTTTTTCCTGCTAACGAAGCTTCCTCAAGAATATCAGACAAAATCTTTTTTCCAAGTCCTTTACCTTGCTGGCTGGGATCAATCTGAAGTTGCAGGACATCAATGTTTGTAAATGTTCGGTCTACTTTTAACAGTCCAATGGGTTGATTGTTTAAAAGAATAATATTGGCTTTTTCAAACTGGTACATAACTCTTTGCAAAGTTGTTTCTCTGTCAGTAGATAACCCTGAATTTTCATAATGAGGGTTCATGGTTTTCATTCTGAGGTTGAGTAGAAAATCAATATCGGTATCATCAGCTTCTTTGTAACGCAGGTCAAGATTCATATTCAAAAATAAAAATTAGATTCTATTTTAATGCAATTTTCAGTCCCATTTCTTCTTTCATATACAATAAAACTTCTGCATTTCCCCGGGCATCATCTACCGGATTGTGGGTGTGCTCAGTCTTACGAAGATGTTTCCACTGGGCAAAAGTATCCTTTTCCAATCCGCAGTAAAGATCAGACAGTCTTCTGGAAGAAAAACCAAAAGGATTCCGTCCGAGAAAATGATGAAAATACCAGCAGATAAACATCCAATCGAAGCCATTATTATCACTGATGAAAATAGGCCTTCCTTTGGAGTTCGTTTTAATCCAGTCTTCAAAGGCAAGCATTACAGTCTCAGGATCATCAAAATTCATTGTTTCTTCCCTGCTGAAGCCGGAAACCGCTAAAGCATCAGGATTGAATTTATCAGAAATCGGTTTAAGCTTTCCATAAAAAGTGGTATCCAGTTCCTCTGTAACGAGTACAGCTCCGAAACAGACCATTGAAAAATCACCGGGAATCGGCCCATCCGATTCTATGTCAACCATGATGTAGCTCATTGGAAATAGTTTTAAGAAAATGAAGATATTGAAATAAGCTGGATAATGTAATGGTTAAGGCTGGGAGCTGGGAGAAGGAGAATAGAAGTTATTTTGATTGCTAAGATATACTTTTCTCTTTTTAATAAAAGTTATCTCAAAGATTTCAATCAAAAAACTTCAGATATTTCACGTCTGATAAAAACTTCCCTCTTCCAGCTTTCCTCTTGCAGCCTTATATTAACTCAAAAAAGCCTCTTCTCCCGATCTTTATTTTAGTTTGAGGGATCAGTTCCATTTCTTCATTAGCATCTGTTATTTTAATGTTATTGACCTGAATTCCTCCATTTTCAATTAACCTTCGGACTGCCGATTTACTTAGCTCATTTTTAAGCTGATGGCAAAGTTCCACAAGAGATACCTTGTTTTGAATACTCTTCAATTTATGTATAAAAACAGACTCATACACTTTCTCTTCAAAATTTTTATTCTGAAACTGATTGATAAAGAATTGTTCCGCATTTTCTGCTGAAGCATTATCATAGTATTGGCTGATGATATTTTTAGCAATGAGCTTTTTAATATTCATAGGATTTTCGCCTTCCGTTATTCTCGAAACAAGGGTCTTTTTTTCTTCCACCGGAAAATCTGTAGTCAGGTTAATAAATTCCTCTATCAATACATCGGGAATAGACATTGTCTTTCCAAACATTTCATTAGGCTCGTCTGTCAGGCCGATAATATTGTCCAGAGATTTGCTCATCTTTTCCTTTCCGTCAAGACCCTTCAGCAATGGCATACACATGACAATCTGTGCAGGTATTCCATGTGCCTCCTGTAGCTGTCTTCCCATTGTACAGTTGAAAAGCTGATCCGTACCGCCCATTTCGATGTCACACTCAATTTTTACAGAATCAAAGCCCTGAAGAATTGGGTATACCAGTTCATGCATGGCAATAGGAGTATTTTCCGTAAATCTTTTATTAAAATCATTACGGTGCATCAGTTGGGCAACAGTAACTGTTGACAGCAATTGAATAACCTCTGAAAAGTCAAGCGCATCCAACCAGTCAGAATTGAAAACAATCTTTGTCTTCTGAACATCAATCACTTTTGAGAGCTGGTTGATATAAGTCTGGGCATTATGCTGAACATCTTCGGCACTTAAAGGTTTTCGGGCTTTATTTTTTCCTGTAGGATCACCAATTCTCGCTGTAAAGCTTCCCACAACGATAATGATCTGATGTCCCAGATCCTGAAATTGTTTCAGTTTTTTCAGCACTACCGCATGTCCAAGATGCAGATCCGGCGCAGTAGGATCAAATCCCAGCTTGATGGATAGTTTTCTGTTTTCCTTTTTGGCTTGTGTAAGTTTTTCTTCCAAACCGTTTTCAGGAAGGATAATAGCCACATTTTCTTGTAGTAAATGAATCATGTTGAATAGTTTTAAAAATGAAAAGCCCGGACAGGTACTGTCCGGGCTCTATAATATGTTAGATTATTTTATTGAATTACAGATATAGAAAGTCTTCCCGAACGATAGCTCGGAACGTAATATTCACTGAAGAATGGAAGACGTAGTATACTGTTTAAATGTTTCATGATGTTGTAAATGTACAGAATTTCTGCGGATCCAATATTTAAACCATTAAGACGTATTGCAGGGTTATAACAAGATTTGTTTTAAAAAAAACTTAACCATCCATCTATCTTAATGGCTTAAAATAATGGTTCAAAACAATTTTACTTGCGATTTTTGAAGCTAATTTCATGCCATAAATACCTTAAAAGTAAAATACAGGATAAAGATGTAAAAACTATATTTTATTATTTTCTTTGTCAGCTTATAAGTGTTGATTAATAAAGGATTAACGGTTTGTTTATCAGTGTTTGTTTTCATAAATTGTTATTTAATAATTAAGGGCATATTCAGAATACAAAGTTTTAATTTGATCTTCCCAGATTTCAATATCTTCGGAAGCTGCTTTATCTGCCTTATCAAAAAATAAATGTTGAATAATTTCCAGTCCGGAGTAGATGAAAATTCCATTATCCGAGGTTAAAGTGAGAGCTTTATCCATTCCGGTTCGTTCATATTCTTCATGAGATTTTCCGTGGGTATTGATAATTACTGCTTTTTTACCTGTCAGAAGTCCTTTTTGTATACCATGGTCATAGCGGTAAGCAAATCCATAACTAAACACGCGGTCTATATAACCTTTCATCATCGCAGGAAGACCTGTCCACCAGACAGGATAAATAAAAGTAATCTGTTCTGCCCAGGAAATATAATCCTGTTCAACTTGTATATCATCAGCTACTTTTCCCATGCGCTGCCCCTGCATATCAGCCAAAGAAAGTACAGGATCAAAACCTGTCGCATAAAGATCTCTCACTACAATTTCCTGATTACTGGATTCAAGCGTTTCAATAACGGTGTTTAAAAGTTGATGATTTAAACTGTTCTCATTCGGATGGGCGTAAATTATTAAATGTCTCATTGCTTTTTTTGTTAAGATTAATGAGACAAAAGTAGCGTGATGTACTGTGCGAAAATTGTAAGAAAACGAAACGGACTATTTCGATTTTGGATTACAGATCTCCTGCTGAAATTTTAAATACTGAGCTGGCGAAATGTTCATAAAATGGTTGAAATCATGAATAAGCTGGCTTTGATCATAATAACCACATTCATCAATAATGGTAAACCATTTCACTTTATTCTGTTTTTCGGTTGCCTCTTCAATGAATTTTACAGCTTTTAAAAAACGGTTATAGCGGTTAAGTTCTTTCAGAGAATATCCAAATTGCTCTTTCTGCTTGCGCTGAATATTTCTTTCCGTCTGCTGAGTCTGTTCTGCAATTACTTTGACCGGATTTAAAAGATCATTTTCAAAACTGCTCAAAAGCTTACTGGTAGTATCCTGATGCTGAAGATAAGGTTTGCAGAATTCAATGATGTAATCTACTTGCTCTTGTGTTGAAGCTAAATTTTTCAACTGATGCCACAAATCTGTAAAACAATTTTCTTCCAGCAGTTCGTCAGGATGTCTTACCGACTGTTCAATGGGTACTTTTCCAAAAAATCTGAAGAAAGCATCATCTTTAAAATTGGCTACCAGAATAGAACAGCCTGCAGGAAGCGTATATTCAAAAGATTGCCTCACCGGACCAAATACCATACATTTATCAACACCAATGATCGTCTTTTCCCGGGTAGACATTGTAGCACTTTCTCCAAAACAGAATAACAGAATTGTCTGATACGTGGGCAAAAGAGTTTTGGTAACAGATAGATCAGAAGTATTTTCAGCAAAATAAAAATGAGTAAATACATTTTCAAATTCCAGAGGAACTGAAATTCTAAACTCATTGTATTGCGGTGGTAATTCCATAATTCAGAAATCAACAAATGTTTTTTGTCATTTTATAATTGGTAAGGGCAATTTCCTTTACATAAACAGTCTGCTCTTCAATCAAATGAAAACCCATCTTTTCAAAAAATGGTCTGGCGGTTTTGCTCACATCTGCTGTAAATTGTTTCGTATCCTGCTTCAGAGCTTCCTTTTCAATTTCATGGTAAAGCATCGCTGCTATCCCTTTTTGCTGATAATCTTTTTGTACAAAAAGAAGGTCAATATAGTTTCCTTTATCAAGAGTACAGAATCCTATGATCTGATTTCTATTTTCAGCAATTAAAACATGTTGGCTGCTGATCACATTTATCCATCTTTTCTCGTTTTCTGCACCGGATTTCCATGCTTCAAGTTGGTGGGGATTGTAGTCTTTTTTGCATACCTCATCTATTGTGGATGTGAAAAGCTCCAGCATTTCCGGAAGATCTTTCCTGAGCCCTTTTCTGATGGTGATACTGTGACTATTGGATGTATTGCTGCTCATAAAGTTTTTGCTGTTCTTTATTAAGAAGTGGATAGAAAAGATTCATCTGCAGAAGCGTATAATGCTGTATTGCTTCTTTGGGACTGAGTTTTAAAATAAGCCTGTTGTGAGTAAGCCAGTTGTCTGCAATAATGAATATCTGTTCAGTAAGACAATCCACAATAAAATGAGGAACATCTTTCTGAAAAATATTACTCTTTTGAAGATCTGAAAAGATGAGCTGAAATTCCTCTTTTCTGCTGAAATTGATCCCTTCATATCTGGATTCTATTTCAGGAATCTGGTTGAGTATATCTATAAAATTAATAAATATAAAACGGTAAAAATAAAAGATTTCACAGGTAGAATAAGTAAACTGATAAAGATCTTCCAGGCTTTTATTCTCCAGCTTTTTCATTTGGTTCAGTAGTTCATCCATTTTCAGGGTAAGCTCTGAGAAAAGAATTTTTATAATGTCTTCCGAGTGCCTGAAATGATAATGCAGATTGCCCGCACTGATGTTAAGTTCAGCTGCAATATGCCTTGTGGTGATATTGTTATACCCCTTGTCATTAAATAATTCCAGCGCTTTAGACAGAATTTTATCCTTGGTCTTCATAGCTCAAAGATAAGAATATAAGAGTGGATATAAATCATATTTTTAAAATTAGAACAATTGTTCTAATTTGATATATTTGCAGTAATAAATTATAAGGCAATGGAAGGCAAACCAAAATTTGATTACGAATCAGCAGATAAAAATGAAAATGAAAGTAAAAGAGACCCTCAGGAAGTTATATCCAAAATACTGCAGGTGATTCTTGGGATAATAATGGCAGTGCTCCACATGTGATGAAAAGAAGAATTTCATATTGGTTTCTGCTGGGACTGCCAGCTTGGGAGACTATTGCTGTACTGAGACGAAACGGAATTTATATTCCCGTTATCAATGATTATTTTACAGACGGTATTACTGTTCCTATGTATTGTTATCTCATAGAATATATAATGAATTCAATCCTGGGGTATCAATGGAAACCGGATCTGAAATTTATATTGACTTCAGTACTCTATCTGTCTTTTTTGTTTGAAGTGCTTTGCCCGAAACTATCTGTCCGGTTTACCGGAGATGTTTTTGATGTACTTGCTTATTTTACCGGAGGACTGGTATACTACTTTTTTTCAGTGAAGAATTTGGCTATAAATAAAAAAGCCAACAGATCTACATCGTAAAGGTGACTGCTGGCTGTGGTATAGTTTTTATCCTGGTTCAATTATTATTATAATCTCAGTTGTACTTTTTTATCAGCAGTGTTCTTTCGATTATGTATACAAGACAATCATTGAGTCCGGAATGTTACATGAGAAGGCGAATATTTTTTTAACTGATAAATTTTGAAGCTTTCTTTTGGTAGCTTTGCAAAAGACTTAAAATATTCACTTCGATGCACGATAAGCTTTTACAATATATCCGGTCAGCTCATGATTTTACCTGTGAAGAAACAGAAGCTGTCAAACAATATTTTGAGCCGGTTATGTTTTCAAAAAATACTGTGATAGAAGAAGCAGGAAAGGTTCCTTATTATCTTTACTATATTATTTCAGGCTATCTCAGGCTTTTTTACAATGACCAGAATGGTAATGAAATTACTACTCATATCAATTGTCCACCCGGATTTTTCACTTCTTATTCAGATTTTATCAATGGTACAGTTTCTGAAAATAATGTGGAATGCATCACAGATGCTGAACTTTTGAGAATTTCAAAAGAAAACCTGGATTATCTGACTGCTAAGAGTCAGGCAATGAAAGATTTCAGTATTTCGGTTTTTCAACAATCAATTGCTTATAATGAGAACCGTTCCAGAGAATTATCTGTTTTGAATGCCGAACAGCGTTACCTGAAACTCATGCAAGACTATCCGGAAATTATTCAGAATGTTCCCATCCAGCACATTGCTTCGTTTTTAGGGATGAAACCCGAAAGTCTGAGCAGAATCCGGAGAAAAATAATTAACTAACAAAAGTCAAGTGGTTCCGGTTCTGGGAAGATGAACTTTGCAGCATTAAAATCAATGCAATGACAAAGAATCATTTAAGTCTTGTTTCCGGAGCAAATGGACATCTGGGAAATAATTTAGTCAGATTTTTACTGAAACAGGGACTGCCGGTGCGCGCGGCAGTAAGAAATATACATAATAGAAAACCTTTTGAAGGACTGAATTGTGAGCTGGTGCAGGCTGATATTACGGATAAGGCTTCTTTTGTAAAAGCCCTTCAGGGTGTTGAAACTTTTTATGCAGTAGGTGCTGCTTTTAAATTATGGGCAAAAGATCCCAAAAGAGAAATCTATGATGTGAATATCGCGGGAACCAGAAACACCATCGAAGCAGCAGCAGAAGCTGGTGTGAAGAAAATAATCTATGTAAGTTCTGTTGCTGCACTGGATTATACTACATTACCTGCGAAAGAAAGTAACGGCTATAATCCGGACCGGAGAGATATGTATTATAATTCTAAGAATGATGGTGAAAAACTGGCTTTTGATCTGGCCGAAAAATTGGGAATAGAGCTGGTTTCTGTGATGCCTTCTGCGATGATAGGCAGTGAAGCGTTTTCTCCGTTGAATGTTTCCTTCGGAGTATTGAAACTTATCCTGAACAAGAAAATTCCGGTAGATACCAAAATTACTTTGAACTGGATAGATGTGAAAGATGTGGCCGAAGGATGTTATCTCGCAGCTGAAAAAGGCCGTTCTGGGGAACGTTATATTTTGGCCAATGAAAAATGTTTGACGATTACAGATACCACCATTTTAGCCAGCCAGCTTTATTCTGAATTGAAACTGGAGATTCCCCGTTCAGTGCCTAAAGGAATCCTATTCAGTATTGCTGCCATTATGGAATTTACCGCAAAGCTCAGTGGCAAAGCTCCTGTACTCACAAGAAAAGATATTGCCATGTTTTCCGGATTACAGCAGGATTTTGATATTTCCAAATCAAGAAATGAACTTGGTTTTAATCCCAAAAGTCCTGAACAGGCAGTGAAAGAAGCATTAGATTATCTGATGAAAAACCCTGGAATTTTAAAAGAGGCATGAAAATGTCTCTTTATTTATTCCTGTTCAAGTTTGATAATAGGTCCTTTGTAAAACTTAGTCAGATCATACAGATCAGCAAAATGATGTTGAAGCTCCGGAATGATTTTTCCGTCAAATTCTTTTGAAGCGCATTGGTTTTCTGCCAAAACGTATAAAGATTGATTGTCCGGCTTCAGATACTCACAAAGTATATTATCGTGATGCTGGTCTCTGTTGATAATTTCTGTGAGAAATATTCCATAGATCAGGAATTGATTGAAGTTTTTGGAGTCTACAATATAATTCATGTCCTGTTTCAGGAGCTTTTCATAGTCTGAAAGAATCTGAAGAAAGTTTTCGGCATGAACGGTTGTCGGTATTTCATAAAAAAGATCAATACCATTGATGAAAAGCTGTGTTTTTGCTTCCTCATGATCTGAAGAATACACTTTACTAAACCATTGAAAAATAAAGAGGAGTTCCTCCTGAGTAAGTTCTTCAACAGAATCCTTTACCTTGTTTTTGATGTTTTCAAGCGTGTCTTTTGCATCAGATGGCAGGAATTGTAGAATATTTTCCTCTTCACGGTCGAGCTTATTGTACAAATTAATTTTGGCAATAGTAGGGTTGGTTTTGATGAAATAAAGTTCTTCCGCCATAGGTATTTACCAAATAATCTTTAAAAATGGTTATTGAAAGATACAAAATATGCTTCAATCTTATTTAAAAAAATAATATGTAGCGAATGGTATAACTATTTTACCGTCTCATGTAATGCAATTCTGTTTCCTTCCGAATCTTCAAATTCAGCTACGGCAAAACCATACTTTTCATCTGTTTTCTTAGGATAAAGAACAGTTCCTCCATGTTCTACAGCATTTTCCAGGGTATGGTCAATATTCTCTGTTTTAAAATAAATAATAACACCGTTTTTGGAAGGTTTGTAGACATCACCTTTGGCCAGAGCTCCTGTAATCCCACTGTTTTTTTCTTCAAAAGGAAACAGAGCCATCTCATAACGGTCTATGATTTCTTTCTCAAAACTAAAGTTGAAAACAGCAGAATAGAACTTTTCTGCACGCTCCAGATTATGAACAGGGATTTCAAAATATACTACAGGATTAGTCGATTTCATATTTTTTCCAGGGTTCGTTTTCTGTGATTGACTGCAAGATACAGTTATTAGTAATAAAAACAGGAAAAAGGAAAACAAGGATTTCATGGCAGGGATTATTTTTTGATCTAAAATAGAATTTTTATCTGTATTTTAAAAATAGATAGACTTATCTATTTTTTGTTTAGATTTGTAAAAATTTTCACGATGAAAAAAGAAAAAGTACGCGAGAGGATTATCAGGGTTGCTTCAGATTTATTTTATAGACAGGGATACAATTCTACAGGAATCAACCAGATTATTGCAGAAGCTAATATAGCCATCGGTTCACTGTACAACCACTTTTCATCTAAAAACGATCTTCTTCAGGCATATCTCATCAAAGAAGAGCTTGTTTGGTTTGAAGGATACGAAAACAGTACATCCAAGATTGCAGAACCCAGAGAAAAACTTCTGGCACTTATTGACTACAGGAAGAAATTACAGCAGACCTCCAAGTTTGCAGGATGTCATTTTATAAAAATAGTTTCTGAAATAGGGGAAGGAAATCCTTCTGTCTTCGGTTTTGCCAAACAGCATAAAGAAAAACAGAAAGATCTGATTAAAACACTCGTAACAGAATATGGGGTACAAGGACAACTCTCTGATGTTGATTTAATAGCCGGGAATATTTTCCTTTTAATAGAAGGAGCGGTTATAACATCAACAATCAGCAAACAGAATGATTCTTTTGATCAGGTTAAAAAAATTGTTCAGGGTTTATTACCCTAATTTTTTTTGAATGTTATAAAATAGATATATCTATATAAAAATGAAATATAAGTATTTGAAATTATTGGTTATACTCTTTGGACAGTTGTTGACAATTATTGATATTTTTATCATTAATGTGTCTATACCTTCCATACAGCGTGATCTTCATGCTTCCAATGGAGAAATGCAGTTTATGATCGCGGCTTACCTTATCGGATTTGCTTCTTTTCTGATTACCGGAGGGCGATTGGGTGATTTATACGGAAGAAAAAAGATCTATATCATCGGATTAATATCTTTTATGGTAAGTTCTATGGCTTGCGGAATTTCTGCAGGAGCTGAGCAACTTGTTATTTCGAGATCTGTACAAGGGATAAGCGCTGCAATGATGGCTCCGCAGGTGCTTTCCATGATTCAGATTTTATTTACTGCTCATCATGAACGTACAAAAGCAATGGGTTGGTATGGGATCACTATTGGAATAGGGACTATTTTAGGTCAGTTTCTCGGCGGATATTTTTCATCACTTACGATGATGGAAGAACCCTGGAGACTTATTTTTCTAATGAATATTCCTATATGCCTGCCCGCAATTTTTCTTAGTCTGAAATTATTGAATGAATCTAAAACTTCGATAAGGCAGTCTTTTGATATGGGTGGCGTTGTAATGCTTTCTGCAGGATTGTTCTCTGCTACTTATGCGCTTACGATGTCTGAACATGAAGGTTTTCATTTCAAAAATATTACACTGATGGTCATTTCAGCTGGAATTATTTTAGGTTTTATCAAAAATCAGAAGAGAAGAATAGAAAATAAAAGATCTTATCTGATTGATTTTGAATTGTTCCGTTATAAGAATTTCAATCTGGGAATTCTGGCCGTTTCCTTCTTCTTCATTATGCTGGATTCCTATTTTTATATTTTGTCGATTTTTTTTCAGGATGGATTAAAGATCACTCCGTTAGCAGCCGGAGAAATTATTGTCTTTCAGGGATTGGGATTTATACTGGCATCCGCGGTTTCTGTAAAACTGATTTTGAGATATGGAAAAAAAGCACTGATTGCAGGGCTCAGCTTTATTATTGTTATTCTTATTCTTCAGCTGTTTTTATTCAGAATACAGATCGGTTTTCCCATGTTCTGCCTGCTGTTGTTTTTGCATGGGTTGGGAATAGGTTCAATCATTCCTTCACTGGCCAATATTGCCCTGTCGGGAATGTCTGAAAAGTTGATTGGAAATGCATCCGGGATTTACAATACATTTCAACAGATTGCTGCCATCATTGGAATTGTCGCTGTAGGAAGTGTTTTTTACTATTTTCTGGGAACGAAACCTTTGGTAAAGCATTATCACAATGCGTTTTCAGTGACAGTATTAATCAATATTCTCTGTCTGATTTTTGTCATAGCTTCAGTTTTTAAAGTTCCTAACCATGTTCTCCCTGAAATGAGGCATAGAAAATAATCAGGATTATTTGTATGGTTTTTTAGATGAGGTCTTGACTTCACTTAACGTCGCTTTCGCAATATTTCTGGTGACTTCAGTAGGAGAGTGGCAATCACAGTTGCTGAATCCTATCACATAGATATCTTCACTGGGAATATAAACGCCCATGCTTTTAAAGCCAAATACACTTCCACCATGTTCACGGTCTGGAGTTCCATTAATTTCTTTCAAATGCCACCCGTATCCGTAGGTAAATTCTTCACCATTATTCAGCTTATATTTCTGAAATGCTTTTTGGGTTTCTGTTGAATTCAACAGAGTATTCTGAAGTAAAGCCTGCTGCCACTTCAACATATCATCTACAGTAGACATCAATGAACCGGAAGAAAAAGGAACACTGAAACTGATGACTGTTTTATTGACAAATCCCTGTTCCTTTTTGTGATAGCCATAAGCTCTTTGAAGGATCACTTTTCTGTCTGAAGCGTAATAAGAATGGGACATTCCTGCTGTATCAAAAATATTTTTCTTGATAAAATCTTCATAAGAAGTTCCGGAAACCAGTTCAATGATATACCCTAAAATCACATATCCGGAATTGTTATAATCAAACTTTTCTCCCGGAGCAAAATCTACAGGTTCATTCTTGAAAAAATTAACCATCTCTTCAGGCTTCATCTCTTTTTGTGCAATAGAAGAAATGGATTTCATTTTGGCAAAATTCTTAATTCCTGAGGTGTGTGTCAGTAGATGATGAATAGTAATTTTGTTTCCGTTAGGATAATCTTTAACGTAATTGGAAATGGGATCGCTGACAGTAAGTTTGCCTTGTTGTTCCAGCATCAGAATAGCTACAGCGGTAAACTGTTTGGTCATTGATCCGATCTGGAAAACATTCTCCGGGGTCATATCAACGTTGAGTTCAAGATTGGCTTTTCCAAATGCTTTCCGGTAGAGATTCTTTCCCTTTTGAGTAATCAGGAAAACGCCGCCGGGTTCATTTTTATTCCCAAATTCTGTCTGGATAATACTGTCAATTTTCTTTTCATATCCTTTAGTATGAATTTGAGCCTCAATTGTATTGCTGAAAAGCAAAAGCAATATCAAAAAGGGAGTTAGTTTTTTAATAATCATATTATACTTTGTTATGCAAAGATATGATTAATTATTATTACTATGTTATGCAATATAGTGATTTATGTTTTTTCCTAAAAAATAGAATGAGTTTTTATAAGAAACTATTTTTCAACTGAGATTAACAACATCATCGGTCTGCGGAGTTCTTCTTTCATTTCAGGGATTTCTTTCAGCATTTCCTGACCTGGTTCCGGTTCAATAATTTCTTTGATTTTGAAACCGTGTTTTAATAAAGTATTTAAATAAGAAGTTAAAGTACGGTGGTATTTGATTACATTTTCTCCTAAAAAAGTCGTGTTTCTTTTTCCTTCCATAAAATAACGGTCTACAGGCCAACAGGTTTTTTCGCCATTTTTATCATATACCCAGTCCTGGCCGCCTTCAGCAGTGAAAACAGGATGTTCCACCGAAAAGACAAAAGATCCTCCGGGGCTCAGCCAATTGTAAATATTCTGAGCAATACTATCGAATGATTCTACATAATGTAATGTAAGCGAACTCAGTATGATATCAAATTTTTCAGCAGGATATTCCACATCTTCCAAAGCTTTCCTTTCATATTGAATTCCTTCCAGATTATTGATTTCCTGAGCTTTTGCAAGCATTTTTTCAGAAAGATCAATTCCGATCACGGATTCTGCACCATTTTCAATAGCATAACGGCAGTGCCACCCAAAACCACAGCCGAGGTCAAGAATATCTTTTCCATGAAAATCAGGCAGCATATTTTTCAAGGTGTGCCATTCTCCGGCTCCTTCCAATCCTATCTGTGAGCGGAGCATTTTTTCGTACTGGTCAAAAAATGACGGATTGTCGTATTTATTTTCTTTCATAGCTTCAAAAATTGTGGTTCTTTAATTAAAGTCATTTTGACTTTTCTTACCTGACTTATCATTTATCCATGTCAAGGTTTTAAACCTTGACATGAATAAACATACTTAGATAGTTGAGACTTTGAAAATTTTCAGCTCATTAAAGAAGTATCATTCCTGCAAATTCTTTGATGAAGATGGACTTACGTAAATTTACGACAATAATATCAGAACTCAAATGCTGTTATGTATTATCAAAATATTACTTTGTGTTGGGAATTGAGATGTTACTTTTGATTTTTTCGCATTGCTTTAATCAGTTTGTCATTACGTTTATCTGCTCTTTCATTATTTAAAGAAAGTACAGCCCATATGGCGGCAGGAAGCCATCCGATCAAAGTAATCTGTAAAATCAGGCAGATAATTCCGGTGAGAACTTTGCCACGGACGATGAAGGATAAGAAGGGAAGTAATATGGCTAGTAACATAATTTTAAATTTTTAATTGAACAGAATTTAGCGGGATTGAGGATCAAAATAAGCTTTAAAAGTAAGCGGATCTTCAGTTTTGTCTTCCGCTTCTTCAAGATATTCTAAATATTCTTCCTGATGCTTTTCCATATAAACAAGCACAATAGCGAGGTTTACAAACAGGTTTTTATCTTTGGAACCTAAATTTAAAGCCATCTTTAAATACTCCAGAGCCTTTTCGTTTTCTCCCATATCGGAATAAACAGCGCCAATATTAATTAAAGCCGAGGTATTTTCAGGCTCAATGAGTAAAATTTCATCTAGTTCTTTAATTAGCAGATCATTCAAAGTATCCCAATGATCTTCATTTTCCCATCTTCTAGCCTGAAGTTTTTTTACGTTTTCTAATCTTTGAGGTATCGTACTCATTATTTAAAATTACAGAATGGATGTTTGCTTTGTATACTGTACAAATTTAGCTTTCTTAAAATTGATTTGCTGTTTTTTTAAGGTTAAAAGAATTTTATTCTTTAAGACCATCCAGTATGGCCGCTTTGAGGATTTCAATGTTAATATCTTTCAACACTTTGAATTTAATGCAATATCCGGTTACGCTGGCTTTCCCTATTTTATCTCCATAGGTTGTGCTCAGATAAGTCTTATCAGCGATGTTGAGAACATAAATTGAG
>Ga0070682_100000152_pt1 | contig 54283 bp, 46 predicted proteins | sample KBSC63LmetaG_FD_64668 | JGI IMG/M metagenome (GOLD analysis project Ga0070682, IMG submission 64668) | Corn rhizosphere microbial communities from Kellogg Biological Station, Michigan, USA - KBS C6-3L metaG | ecosystem: Host-associated > Plants > Roots > Rhizosphere | place: USA: Michigan...
CGTTTCGTGCGTAAATACTGAACATAGGCTAGTGGTAATCCAAGAATTACTACAATTTTACTCAAGGCCTCTAAAATATCTAAAAATAGCTTGTTCATTAAAGAATAATAATTAGTTATCTATTGTTCAGGCAGGAACCATTAAGAAATTCTTTCGAGGATGTTTTGATGCTAGGATTTGTCGTTGGCGACGTCTGGTAACATGAGTATAGATTTGTGTTGTGGTGATAGAACTGTGGCCAAGTAGAGCTTGTATGTATCTAATATCTACATCTCTTTCTAAAAGCAGTGTAGCAAATGTGTGTCTAAAAATATGCGGTGTAATAGGTCGTGGAATTTCTGCCTTTGTACAGATATTGTGTACAATAGCCCGAATTGACTGGTCAGAGAGTTTATTATTAAATCGATTTAACAGAAACCAGTTAGTTGGTTTAGGCTTATAATCTTTACATAAATTAAAATATTCTTGTAAAATGAACAAAGTTTCCGCATTGCAAATTTGAATAATTCGTTCCTTGTTTCCCTTCCCTTTGATAATTATCGTACCTGACCGCAAGTTAACGCACTCTGATTTTATATCTGCGATTTCAGATACTCTTGCTCCAGTACTAAAGAGCAATTCAAGAACTACAATATTGCGAACTGATTCAAAATATGCGTAACTACTTTTATCTTTTATGATACTTCTATTTTGATAACTTAGTTTTAATATTTTTATCACTTCACGCAACTCCAAAACGCCTCGTAGAGTTTGTGGTTCCTTAATCTTTATTCTTATTTTTCGGAATGGATTAGCAACAATTTTATCTTCATACTCCAGATAATTAAATAATGCCTTCATTGTTGCGACCTTTCGTTTTATTGATTTCGGTTTTAAGGATGAAAGCGATACGAGATAACTTTTTAAATCTTCCTTTGAAATGTCAATAACCAAGTTTTTAAGATTTAAGAACTTGTGTAGTTGAGTTAGATCTATCTCGTATGCTTTCAGCGTTTTTGGGCTCAAGTTTTTTTCAAATTTACAATGCAAGAGAAATTCAGCAATTGCCGTTTTTAGTGTCATAATTTTAAAGATTTAGTGATAAAAATAAGCGCGCGTGGAGCAATTACATAAATAAATTTCTCATATTCATTAGTATTGAGCAATCTTCTGGACCATCAAGACCACCACGATTTCTTCCCACTCGAGTGTGGGACATTTAAAAGTGCAGATATGGTAAAACATTCATTGAATAAACTAGTAAATAAAAGCGTTAGCTTTTATATCGGTTGACGAGGACTATTCAGATATGAAAGTGACGCTGAGCTATGTATTATCGCATATGAAATAAAGACTCCATTATTTCCGAAATGATAGCCTTCCGAGTTTCATTTATCTTATTATAGTAAGTGCTAAAAGTGTCACCAGACGAAAAAGTGAAGATAACCTTTCCGTCCATTATTGGCTTAATAAAGCTGGCAAATATTTGTTTTATATCCTTTTCGTATTCGTCAAGATCCATCATTATTTTTGGATCATTAAAATACCGTCGTAAGTCCGAAATATCTATTGCCATTTGATCAAAAATTACACTTTTAAAATTTTTGTAGGTCACTGGAGATGTGTCTTTTTTGTAGTAGATGTCACTACCGGTAAACAAATATGTCTGTGACGAGTATTTAAAGCTATTGATAGAGTTTATTTGAAGCTCCGTCAGTTTTTGAGAGCGGTATCTTGCCGCATTGCGTTGATCATCAATTGTATTTAGAAAGCGAAGTGTGACAAGTAATACTACCGCCCAGAGTATTAAAGATTTTACCAAATCAGCCAACCACTTTTTGGAATCACTCCATCCTGTATTCATGTCTAAGGCATTTAAGTCATCAATCAAATTGTTTTGTTCTTTTTCGGTCAGAACTTGTATCAGTTTATCCTTTGTTTCCTTTGGCAAAAGAAATGATAGTTTTTTCATTGTAAAACATTTGCGTAAGATTATTGTGTATTCGTTTTTTGGAAGCGTAGATTGTTAGTGAGTATTAAACGTAAAACCAATTTCAGCAAAATGCTGCCAGCGCTTCGCGATATTCATTTCCTTCCCACTTGTTGGTGATTTAATACCAATGCCGCCAAAAGTTGTTTCGGGACTTATCGATTTCCAATTGTAGAATATGGTAGCGTATCGCGTTGTATAGGAGACCGTAGTATTCAGCACGTAGTTCATGCGCCTAACCTGATCCTTGTTTAAATAATAGCGGCTTCTTGGCGTCAAAAAATCATTATTTTTTTCCATAGTACTGAAAACGCCGTACCCTTCCAGCATTGTGTTGTGCTTAACATATGTTCCGGTAAATGAAATGTTATACATGAAGTGATCTAGGTTGTTACCAACCGTTTGGCGAATCCTGTGATTTATGAAATTTTGATTGTTTTGTTTGAACGTTTTGTTGCTCACCTGAATTCCCAGTCCGGCTGTTGTCATGTAGCTTCCGATTTTTTCTTCGGTGAACACTGAAAGGTGTACGTTCTTCCAGCTGTCATCAGGTAAATTAAGCCGTTTAGTGAGCTCATGCGGGAAAAATTCTTGTTTGAGTTCTACTGAAAAACCTATTCTGCCGCCGTTTGCTATTTGTGCGCCCCAACCTCTCGGTCTCGGGCTGTATGAAATGTCTTGGTGCAAGGCATTTTGGAATTTGGCACCAGCGCTCCCTCCTATTTTCCCAAATTTTATAGTGGTTGACCATCTATAGCGATCATGTCTCGATAATCCTTTCTTACTCCATCCAAAATATTGAAATGAGGCATGTGGCCTATCCAACGTATTAAAGCTCGTATCGGTAGCGAATAGCAGGGTGTCTTTAAAATATGGGGTATAGACATCAAATCCATACAAGACCGTTTGGTATGTTTTCAATGGTCGTCTACGCAAGGTTTTTAAGTAGTCCGTGCCTATCTCAATCAACAATGATCCGGTGTAGTCTCTATCATCATTGCGTTGGAAAAACGTACCGCCATCTTTGAGATATTTATTATCCGGCAGGAAAAAGAGATCATAGAGGCCTACAAGTGTAAAGAGATCATTGCCAGATCTGATACTGATAAATTTAATCAATTGCTTTTCCTTAGTAGCATAGTTGTAGTACGGGTACTGATCTTTTGTCATCAAATTAATTTGCTTGCTGATCTCTTTTAGAAGCTTGTCTTTCAAATGTAACTGGGATCTTAGACCCACGCTTTCATTGACAGCCCTTTCTAGCAAGACGAGTATGTATAAGTCATTGTTAGTCCTCGCTACCGGCGTTGTTATTAACTGTCGGGTATGAGCTGAAATATTTTTATCGAATTCAGTGGGAGTTTCCATTTCAATTAATAATGTCAATAACGGATTCGCAATGGTATTTACATCAAATTTTCGAGTATCAATTTGTTGCGAGATGGCTGAATATTGTATAGCAAAATCAGCACGGATAGCAGCAGGTGGCCGCACTTGACCCATAGATTCATATAGCCCCAGGCTCAGAACAATACTTACAATAATCTTTCCCATAGATGTTTTTTAATTTTGAAATTCCATTACCTAATGATCGTATGACATCTTTAGAATAGTAAAATATTCAGATTAATTGTTTTTTACAACCGTGGAAACACGGTATTATTTGATTGGAGTTTATTTTTATTTTATGTAGCATATGGCATGCTGTTATTTGGGAACACGCATGTTTTCCACACGATATGACATTAAATATTAGTTACCCTCCGTTATTTTTTACACCTCTCCGTTGATACTATTCTCATTATGGAACATAGTCGAATTCCAAACAGCTTAAAACGACACCGACGACTAGCCGGTCTTTCTCAAAAGAGAGTCGCTCTGTTTTTGGGAGTACATCCATATCGTGTTGGGCGATGGGAAAAAGGCAAATCCTTGCCAGGTGTGGAATATTTATTTCGGGTGAGTATTCTCTATAGAACGCTTCCGAATAACCTGTATTTCGATTATTGGCAAACGCTCAAGACAGATGCACTTGCCAAAGAACGAAAGCTGTTTGCTCCCGGAGAGCCGTTTAATACTAACGATCCATTTTTCGTATGATTAAATAATGATGTCCGTTACGCACCGGCATTAGATTGCCATGTCTTATAGGAAAAAGGTATAAAGGAAAACTCTAGAAAAATCAATTTTCCGTTATATATCGAACGAGAGCGATTGAATAAAAGAGCGATCGATACCTCCAAGACAGTTCTTTAACAGCTAATGTTCTTTAACATGACCACATACGAACCTCAAGAAATAAGACTGGCGAATGAAATCGCCGCAACCCTCAAAGATCCGGACGCATTGCCACTATACCTGCAGTACAGCAGGAAGTACCAGGAGACATTCCTGCGAAAACTATTGGCACGCGTCATGAGCGTCGAAGAATCCAAAATACGCCGCACACGCGGTGCACTGTTCACGTTCCTTGTAAATCAGGCTGGCAGTCATGGCAGTCCTCGGGATTAGTGCCAATTCGCGGATCATTGGTACTGCTATTCTTGAAAAAGATATCCTTCTTGATTACGGTGTCCGGTTACTCAAACATCGATGGTCATTCAGGAAAGCAGACAAGATCATTGCTCATATTGCCACACTAATCGACGATTACGGCATTATGAGTATTGCCCTGACCATTCCCTATGCACATTATGAAAGCAAAGAAACGCAAGCACTTATTGGACGAATCAGAACTTTTTGTCGCACGAAGAAGATTCATGTTTCGTCCTATCATCCGAAGACCTTGCATGCATTTTGTCCGCAGGCAAAGGCAAAGAAGAAAGGGTTGATGGAGTGCCTCGTTACCCTGTATCCCGAACTAAGGGCATCGCACTCCAAAGAACTTCGAAACAAACGAGAGCGATATCATAAGCTTTTCGAAGCTGTGGCTGCTGCTACGCTGCATGTTCGAGGGTTGGATGGAAAGAAGCATGCCTCTCTATGACTAAACATTATTAGCTATACAAGGAACATGAAAACGGGACTCGCTGAGTCCTGTTTTTATTTTCCCCAATAGGTATCAAAAAATATGATTTGCACCCCGTTATTCGCACTCATTGATTTCTATACACTGAAAGAAATTATTCTTTCACATTTTAAATTTTAGAATCATGGATTCAAACAACACTTCATCCGCAAAGTTGGATGTGTACCAATTGGTCACTAACCGCATTATCAATCTTCTTGAGGCCGGCACCGTTCCCTGGAAACAACCATGGACTGATGCCGGTGTTCCAATGAACTTGATCAGCAAACGCCCCTACCGTGGTATTAATCTCTGGCTGCTTCTTTCGCTTAACTATGAACGCAACCTATTCCTCACGTGGGATCAGTTGAAGAAGCTTGGAGGATCCGTCAACAAGGATGAACACGGGCACGTGGTTATCTTCTGGCGAAATACTAACAAACCGTCTGAAGAACTAGGAACAGATGGCTTTAAGAAAAAAGGTCCCATGTTGCGGTATTACAAGGTGTTCAATATTGCGCAGTGCCGGGATATACCAAAGGACTTAATTCCGGAATTGATCAAAGCTGACCTTGATCCCATTTTGGAATGCGAAGCGATCATTAACGCAATGCCTGATAGTCCTTTACTAATATTCAAAGGGAAAAAGGCGTATTACGATGTATCAAAAGATCATGTGGTGCTACCACAGCTAAAAAGCTTTAAAACCAGTGAAAGTTATTATTCTACACTTTTTCATGAACTGGTGCATAGTACCGGTTCAGAAAAACGTTTGGGTAGGAAATCAATTACTGAGATGGCTGAGTTTGGTAGTGAACCATACAGTATTGAGGAGTTGATTGCGGAGTTAGGTGCCGCCTACTTAAGCTCATTTACGGGCATACTCGACAAGGGTATAGAAAACTCTGTTGCTTATATCCAAGGATGGCTTGAGAAGCTCAAAAATGACAAACGATTTATTGTGCACGCCAGCGGACAAGCTCAAAGGGCTACCGACCACATTTTGAATCTTCCGGTTACTAAGGAGGAGCAAGTTCAAATTGAGGACTAAATCCCTATGTTAATTTTCATAAAGCCTGTTGAAGAAATTCAGCAGGTTTTTTTATTCCGCCGAGAGAGTCTGCCAATACCTCCATCTTTTAAATATCCAAAAACTTGACATGACTTAGGGATATGATAGTCTCAAAAGAAAACTATGTATTGGAAATTTCTCCCTTTAGACTCTTTACCGCTTAGATGGTTTGATTTATATAATCTAAAAGATATTCCCGAGCTATATTATTGCAGAACGACCGAAGAACTGGGATATGTTATTCTATCTGAAAATTTGGTAAAGAAAATTATCAAGGATTATCATCTCACGGAAGTGGGGCGTCAGGTAATTGAGGAAGAGTCAATTATTTACCTATATTTCACAAAAAAAAAGCCTTAACTTAAGACTCTCTAAAGAGTCTTTTATTTTACCAAAAATGGCATCTAAAGATACTTTTACGATTTACGCAAACATTCCAACTAAACTGCATATTTGTTTTCCAACAGAATTTAGAAACAAGGTATGGAGCTCTCAATTTGGTAAAATCCAGAATATCATTGACACCTCTGAACAAACTGCTATTGATTTTGATATGTCCGCATGCGTTTGGATAGATCCGTTACCGCTCTTATCATTACTTTTAACAATAGAAAAAAACACGGAATTAACCCGAGATATAAAACTTTTGCTGCCCACCGCTCTTGAAAATGATACTGAAGAAGAAAGAAAAAGTAAAATTAGGGTATGTATATTTCTCAATAACGAAGGCTTCCTGTCCGAATTTAATATACGAGGTATTAAAATTTTTCTTGCAGGTGAAGAAGTGTCGTTAGATCAGCTTACACAGAAATTTAAGAATTTCTCGAATCTACTTTATTATCAAGATAGTTGCATATTTCCGGCAAAAATTATTCATATAAATAATTCAAAACAAAAAATTGAGTTTGATAAAAAACAAATAGAAGAAATTTTAGACAATTGCCAACATAGGATAAAATTGAAAGTAAGCAGCCAAAGTTATGAAGAGGTATACAATTCTCTAAGGCAAATTTTAATGGAATGTATAGCCAACATATTTGAGCATGCATATCCCGAAAGTTTCAAAGTTTATTTTGGAATATATATACGGTTTCGTCTGGGTCTAACAAACCCGACAATCCCAAATGAATACCGAAGAACCCTTTCGACGTTAAGTTCACAGGAGCATTCAAATAGTCCTCGATTATCAAGCTCGTTCATCGAAAGTGTCGACAATTACTTTGAACTTTTCATAATTGATAACGGGAAAGGATTTTCTAAAAGTTTTTTTCGAGAAGATTACTTCAGTAGACGATATCCGTTTAGAGATGCATGGGAAATGACTATTAGACAGGGGGAAAGAAATCCAAATAATTTAAAAAATACCAGATTTGGGGGCCTGTATATTCTTACACGGATAATACAAAAGGGATTTATTACTGCTCTTGATGCAGGTGAATGGATTGGGGAAGACTTGCCTATTAAGACCGAAAGTCATACGGCGGAAAGCATCAAATCAAACAACCAAATTCAAGGACTATCCTTGATTTGTAGAATAACCTGGCAACAAAACCTAGACCCCAATAAAAATTGGTACAAATTAGATGAGATTTCTCCTCCTCAACATCCTTACCTCAACGCAATCAGGGAACATAAAGATATATATTCAAAATATCTGAACAATAAATATAAGGAGCTAAAACATAATCCTTTTTACATAAGCGATCAGCGGTTTGCAATTAACTCTATAAATTTATCTGAAAACTATTTGGAGAGTCAATACTCAGAAAACTTCATTGTGTATTTACCCCAGGAAGGACTAAATAAGTTTGAAATTCATCGGAAGATTAATAAATCATTCGTAGGCATTGCAAATAACTCAAAAACTTTAATTGTTGCGGACATTCCTGATATGGAAGCAAGTATTTACTTTTATGCTCTAAATGACGCAGATTTTTACGATGATTTCCTGCAATATTTCGATAGAATAATCTTAGTTACCCGAAATATATCACTTTTGATTCTCCAAAAAGTGCAAAATTCGGCAACAAAAAACTTTACTTTCCTTGTTGATTCGGATAAAACAGCAAGTTTTGTTCATGAATGTCCCGAATCGTTCTCGCCGCACAATTCTTTAACTCACCTATTGGAATGGCTAAAAACTCATGATAGCATGCTTTTTTGGCGAAACATTTTCTTCAAATTAAATAGGGATGATTTTTTTATTTCAGGAGAAATAAAGTGGTTTAGAAACCAAGAAGAACAAATATTGGAAAATTACTTTAATTTTTCACAAACACTATCAGATGAAGTCTGCTTAATTTTATATGACATAGCTCTAAATCGTACTATATGTTTGAAAGATCAAAAAGGATATCATTTCCAATCAACCGATGAGTTAACAGCAAGGTTAACACATGATGCCAACTTGAAACGGTATCAAAACCACTCGGTGAAGGGGGCCAAAATATTCATTGGAAGTGTTTATGTAACAGGCTATACACAGAAGGCTATTCAGAGGAAATTTAACCAAATAGATGCTTTATCAATACATTTTTTTTACAATCAGTCGATAAAGGGCGCACTCAAAGAAACCATACCCCATCTATTCACCTGGCCAGACACTAATTTCCTCAATCACAGCATCACTAAGAAAAAATTAAATCATCAACGAGTTGGGTATTCTTTTATTGTTGCACCATACGGCTGGAAATATCTAACCATCCCTCGCTATGTTCAAGAGAACAAGACCTATTATGAGTCGTTGATTTGGGATTTCCCGCCAGAAGAATTAGCAAATACCAAGTTTAAGTCCATTACAGAATGTAAACCTTCCACCACATATCGGCATTGGCAAGATGGAAAGTTGGTTTCATTTGGCCATTATGAATATAAAGATCAGCATGATATTATAAAGGTCAATATTCCTTACGCGTTTGATGATAGCTGGATTATGCTGGACGATCTAGCAATATTTTTAGTTTCAGAATTCGTTCTTGCTCTCGGTGTGGAAATAAAAGATTTACATGCAGGTGAAACAATGAAAGGTAAAATAAATAAATATTTAAAAGCTAAGAATGCCGAAATTAAGCGGGATAGCTCCGTTGCAGTTATTGTCTACCCCTATCATTATTCTACAGATCATATTGTGAAGAAAATTAAGGAAATTTTTCCTGCTCAAAATAAAGATCAAATAGTACCATTAATTCAAGTCAATAAGAGTTCCCCCCATTCATCTTTTTTGGTTTCGCCACAAACTATAGATAGTTTAAGATCGATCGTTGAAAACAAGGCCAGAAGTTTGAATAACAATGCGGTTTCAGCACTAATTTTCGACTCTTCTACCGTAAGCAAAAAAACGATGAAAGACATTGAACATATCCTAAAACTTGTTAAAGTTTTTCATTACACAACAATAACACTACTTGACAGAACTATGTTGCCGATTCATAGTTTCGATTGGCAAAATAACAAAGCCTATTGGCGCCTTGATATGCCAAAACTTGGCCATAAAAGTAGTTGCTTACTATGTAGAGGTTTAAACAAACTAAAACATTTGAAAAAACATTTAGTCTCAGATATTCTTTTAGATAGAATTGAAGAAATTGAAAAGCAGTGGAGTCCAGTTTATAGGTACGAAGATTCCAGTTCTGATCATGGCATAAGTGCCATAGACTTTGATTTTTTGAATGAGGAACAAAGAGAACTTTTCACAAAGACTTTTTCTATATACGTAAATGAAGCGGGAAAATCAGTTCAAATTGGTGGGATTGAAAACAAAATCAAACTAACAAATTCTTACGGCGCAACAATATATTGTTCGGAAATCCATGCGATGACAACTAGGGATAATATCTGCCTAAAAATATGCAATGAAGATATACCCGCGGAAGCTAAGCTTCAAATTCTATCTTACAACTTACTATTATTTAATCATGAGTTTTCTTTTGACATAAAATTACTGGTAATAAAAAGTATTTATTTTCTACTTAAAGATATTACAAATTGCAATAATTATACGGCCCTTGCATGCTTATCTCTTATTGCGGAAAATGAAATTATTGAGGCGGATTTAAAGAATTGGGTTTTTGGAGAAATCTCAGCTAAGATAAACATCAAAAATAAAGATCTAATTATTTTTTTATGTGAGTTCAGTCAAAGACAATACACCCAAATATTTAATAAACGACCTGAAATTAAAAGATTATTTAAGGGTAATACAGGGTCTAAGGATTTGATTGAGCGTTTTCATGCTGAACTATTTAATGATTATGGGGCACCTCACGCCACCCCTCTTCACTATATATTTAGTGAAGGAAAATTGACAAAAAACGTTTTTTTTGATGCATACAATTCCGTTTTAAAATTAACAGAATTGCTAAATAGCTTTTTTCCGACAGATTTTAATGAAAAAGAATTCAAGGATAATATTATTGACCACAAAAAGAAATTGAAATCAAATTTAGCCAAAGTAAAAGCTTTTTATGATAACTATTCTAAATTTTCCGACGATGCTTTTTTAAAAAACGAGAATACTATTAAAAACAACGTACTCCAACCATTCAAGAATCTGGAGACAATTTTAAAAAATATTCATAGTAAACTTTTTATCCCGCTAAACTTGCGTAATGATCATGAATTCGAATTAAAGGATAATATCCTATCTCTCTTAACAGACTCTGGAAAAAATATTGCAATTTCCGCTGCGTTCAAAAAACTCAAAGAATCCAATATGACCATCCAGGAGCGGTGGATACCTTGGAATAGAAATATAATTAAGGAGATTTCATATTTGCTCGACAATGCCAAGCATGTGAAAGAAGGAGATGAAATGTTTGATCCTTTTGGTTCCGAAAAAATAAAAAAAAGCATGTGGGTCACTTTAGTTAGTAGTGAAAAGGGTCTAATCATTCGATTTATAAATAAACTTTCAATATCTACCGCGGAGGACATTCAAAAGGAGACGCAAAAAAAATTCAAACCTCATCAAGAATATATTAAGTCCATCGGAGGTAGCATTATTTATAAAGAGTATACCTCCTTGGAAGGAATGAAAAAAATAAAATGTTTATTAACCGATCTTAAATTACCGTATATATGTTAAAAGTACTAATCATTGATGATTCATGGGAATTAAGTGGAAGAGACAAAGTTTATACAGAAGCGTTTTCTTCACTTTTTGAAATTGAAACATTAAAATCAGATAGCAACGTATTTGAACAATTGAATAACATTGACGTTGATTTCTATATAATTGACATTGTGCTGATTCATTTCATAAATCCTGAAAAAAAAGAGCCTTTAGAAATAATTGATGTGCTGATGCGGGTACCTGACAATAAACCAATTTTCTTGGTAAGCAACGAATATGCGAATTTAGTAAAAGAAAAAAAATTAACAGACTTGATGACTTATATTCTAGGCAATCATAAAAATGTGATTTCCTTAATTCAGTGGAGTGAAGTATTGGAAATATCAAGTAGCAAAACAATTCTTTTCAAAAATTCTTTGGCTAATAGAATCGAATTGGAGATGTTAAACTACAATGAACGAAAGAAAAACACAAATTTTATGTCAGCTGACATCGGAATTGTGACTGCTTTGGAGATGGAGTTAACACCTTTTTTGGCAAAGTTTACTAAAGAAAGTATAACGCGTGAGAGAATTGGTAACCTTATTGTTTTTAGAGGCGTCATACAAAGCAACAACAATAAAAAAATTAAATTTGTTTGTGCTAAACAAGATAGGATGGGAATGGTTGACAATGCTTTTCTAACCTCCTTATTGATTACCACTTTTAATGTAAAGCATTTGTTTCATATTGGAGTTTGCGGAGGCAGGGAATCCGAAAAAATGAATATAGGAGACATTGTTATTCCAAAAGAAAGTATCGCTTATCAAGGGGGAAAATTATCAAACAAAGGATTTCAATCTGCTATTGAAAGCTCACAATCGGATTGCTTATTAAGACAATTGTTGGATAAACCCTATATTGAAAATATTCTAGAGAATATAGTTAAGCAATTTCATGAAGAAAATCCCAAAGAACAGCGATGTTTAACTTTACCAAAACCTAAAGTTGCATGGCATGAAATGGCATGCGGCGATTTGATAATAGATAAGAAAGGCGCGTTAGAGACAATTGCGGATAGATTCGGAAAAAGAAAATTATGTAGCATAGACATGGAAAGTTATTCTGCCTTAAGGGCTGAGATGCTGTTTCAGGATGTAAAAGTCACCGTAATAAAATCAGTGATGGATAAGACGAATCGAAAAAGTGATCGATATAAAGACTATGCTTCATATTTAGCAGCTAATTTTCTTTTTTTGCTTATTGTAGATAATAAAATACCTCTTTAGTAAAATAGCCCCAATGAGCGAAATTAAATATCGAAATACCAATGAAATTCTCATAGACGGGCAGTCTTTGTCTTCTATCATTTTAAATCACTTGTTGTGGCTGGACACAAATAAACAACAGGGTGAAAGAGCCATTTTGGACGGATATGATTTTGATTATGTTCGTTTTAATGCTGTCAATCTTAATGGCGCATCCTTGAAAAAGGCAAGCTTTGAAATGACTGTGTTAATAGGGGCACAGCTAAATAACGTTGATCTGTCATTTTCAAGCCTAGAAAATGCTTATTTAGAGAGAGTTTCTTTAAATAATTCAAACTTGGAAGAAACAAACATGAAGAAAATTAATTTAAATCATTCATCGATTCAAAAAACCAACCTGAAAAATGCCGATCTAAGATATTCAACTTTACTTGAAGCCAATTTTTCTAATTCAATTTTCACCGGTGTTAAATTATTTGGATCTCAACGTACTGATTGGAATGTTTCAGACACTGAATGTGATTTTATTTTTATGGATAGAAATGGGGATGAGCGTTTGCCTGCCGGTAAACGAAAATTTCGAAAAGGAGATTTTGAGAAATTTTTTTCCACTTGGCCTTCAATTGAACAAACATTTGAATCTGGTCTTAAACCGCTTGACCCGTTTCTGCTCGAATATGTTTCCCATAAATTAGCTGTTAAGAATGTTAAATTTGAAACCGAATATGATTTTTTTATCTCCTACGCAAGTGAGGATAAAGATGAAATTGTCAAACCACTGGCGTTGGAACTGAAATCCAAAGGATTTTCAGTTTGGTATGATGATTTTGTACTAAAAATAGGCGACAGTTTGAGACGATCAATAGACAAGGGACTTTTGTCTTCAAAATATGGAATAGTAGTTCTTTCTCCGGCTTTTTTCTCGAAAGAATGGCCGCAATATGAGCTTGATAGTCTGGTAGCAAAAGAAATGATGGGCACGAAAGTTGTTCTTCCCATTTGGCATAGAGTTACCAAGGATGAGGTCTTGCATTATAGTCTCAAATTGGCCGACAAGGTGGCACTTAATTCCTCAGTTTTGAGCGTTAACGAAATGGCCGATAGACTTGCGGAATTGTTGGATGAATAATATTCATCCAACAAGATGCACAATCGGAAATGGTGGTCGTCAATCGATTGTTATTAAAAAACCTCAATCTTTGCAATGTGTTTATTTTGGAGTCGTGTTCGCTTGCCCAAAACTTATCCGTTTGCTGAACTAAAATTCACACTAAACGATCTTTCAAAAAAACAGAGCCAATGAATTCGACGAGGTCCATCCCATTTTCCCAAAGCGTAGATTTTACACGGTAACGAATTTGACTTTTCTCGATATAGACTTCGACAAATTGATCCGGTAAAGTCAGATGATCCTGGACAAAATCCGCTTGGACTGCTTCCTTATGTTTTGGTTCCAATATTAAACCAATATTAGTCACTACTTTGGATTTACTCATAATATTCTCAATAGAAACTTCTGTTCCATCGAGTGGCAGTACAACCAGCGCATAATTGCCTTGGTTCTCTACCGCCCTTTTGGCCTGCAATGGTGTCATGGAAGCATATTCTCTGCCAGTCGCTTTAAGCTCAATATACCATCCGCCTATCTCAAATAATTCTTCTTGCCCAAGTTGATTGACAAGATCTGAGGAGTCAGGAGTCATAACATAATCGCTGCCCCACGGTTTTCGGGTAACCTTTATTCCCAGCTCTGCATAGCCCGGACCATCGAAAATTTGCTGGAAGCCGATTTCCATTTTGCTGCCCAGTTCTTGATTACGTCGTATAAGGTCCTTTTCTTCGATCTGCTTTTTATAAGCCGTCTGTAAACCTGGGTCCTTCAGCATCTTTTCAGCAAGCTCTGGATCAAGACCGCTTATCAATAAAGACGTGAATGTCTTTTCCCAATCCATTTTTTCCTTCTCACTCGTTAGTGTATTTCGTATCAAGTCAGCCACACTGACATTCAGCATAGAGAGCAAAGAAATTACCTTTTCATCCTTAATTAATTCCTTAAGCTCCGGTGATTTATTGAGAATTATAGCGAGATTAAAAGAAGATGGTGGCGCTCCAATGAACTTTGAAACCCCTTGGTCGGTTGTGTGATTTACATTGACCCATGTAGATGTACGCAAGCGGTTTACCCAAATTGAATTGCGAATCAGAGTCTCGTTTCCGTCTATTACAATAGTATTATAGGTATCAAAGACAAGGTCTTTATTTATCGCTTCTTTTAACACGAATTCTAAAATGCGTTGGGAAGATCTAGAACTACTATTATTGGCAAAGATGTAATCTTCGTCATTGACAAAGAAAGCGAAATCGAAATACGTAATCTTACCTTCAACTTTCAAATCTTTTTCATCCCGATCATCTTCTATTAGTCCGGGAAATTTCAAAAGTTGTTTTAGAAGATTTTTGCTAGGATTATCCCGACACTCTATTAATGGTGTCAAATGAATAAACGTTTTGTTTTTTAGATATTCAAATTCGGTCAGATTTAATAAGTCTGCATAAACGGGGTGCAAACACTCTTTGTCATTTACCAAGTCTGCAAATAAAGGGAATTCATTTTGCCAAATTATCTTAGGGGCAAGCAATTTTTGCTTTTTCCCTTTGAATCCCCCCAATGCGTATTTCTTATAAACTGTGCCTCCGCTCTTATCAGTTCCCGAGGTCAAGATTTGGAAGGTGTCAATCAGTTCATTTGACTGATTGGCAATTAGCCATTTCAAAAAATATCCACTTGCATTCCGTAATTCATTGTCTGAATAGTTTACTTCATTTTGGGCCGCTAATAATCCTGTAATCTTATTCACCGCTTCCGCTTTTGAATAGCCTCCGCATATGTTTGTCGGTAGATGAAGAGAATTGTCTACCAAAATAGTACGAGTGGGTTGTTTCAATAACACAAGTATATTTTTAAGCTCTTCGTCTCCGAATTCATCCACCCTAATGGTCTTTTCAATCTTTATTATTTGATTGTATTGATTTAACACTATTGCATAATGAAAAAAGAATTTGTGTTCCTCCTCTGTCAGGAAAAGATACAACTCATTCAGGAAATCGCTAATCTCTCCTTTTATTTTCGTTCCTAAATTATCTCGTTTTTCAAGTTTGCTGATAAGAGCGCATAACTTTTCGACATTTGACATATAAGTCCTCGATTCGCTCCCACCCGCCAGTTCGACATATCCTACTCCGACCTCTCTCCATTGCTCCAATTCATCGGATAAAGGAATATTATCTGCAGAAAATTTATCATAAAGTGACCATAATGCCTTTCGCAATTCTGCAGTGCCCGCTTCAGGTATGAAGGAATCATTCATACTGATTAGGGCATTATTTCTCTCACACGTTATTAATTCAAGCTGTTCAATTTTCTCCAATAACTTGATTTTCTCCTTAAACAGCCAAGCGTTGTCCTGCCGTTCCAGTTCAGGGTGTATCCTCACTTTAATTAAATTATATAGGCTTCCGACATCATTTTTTTTGCACCAGTTTATAAAAGAGGGAAACAGATTTAACGCATCAGTAATTATTTTCTTATTGAAATTATTGTTAGTCGTATCCTCAGGTCCCAAGAAAATTCCATCTCTTTCCTTTTTTACTCCCCATTTTTCTGAATTAATCACAAATGGCAATTGCAAGGCTTCGGTGCCGATCAAAGGAAACGAGAAAAACAAATCCACTTTATCTTTAGATAAGTCGGTAACGATACGTTTATCATCCACATGATCGATCCGGATAGCAACAATCCCATCTTCGACATTCTTTGTTACGATATCACAGAATGGTTTATCATTAACCTTAATAGTGATTGCCTTAAATCCATCGTCTTTACTATATGAATCATCTTCCGACTTGCTGTACACCGTTTCGGTTCCATCGTTATCGATAATTACTTGCCTAATTTTTTCGTTAAAGGCTAGGGTATACGGCAGAATACTTTTTAATTTAGGCAAGACAGAGTTTGCGATTGGATGCGAAAGAGTTGATAATGGATAGGTAAAACAGGTATCATATTCTTTCTTTGCAAGCTCTGATGACGGAATGAAAGAAGCGTGAAAATCTTTGGTGCATTTCTCTTGTAAAGCCAGGAAGGATTTTGGATCAGCAGCATCACGGTCTAGTTCAAAATCAAATCCGCTTCCATCCTCTAATATACCAGCAATCTGGACTTTTAGCGAGAGAGCATAGGTAGATATGAAACCAGTGCCAAACCGGCCGGTTTTGTTTTCACTTTCTCTTTTGGATGAACCCTGGATGATTAGGTCTAAGATCTCATCCAAGTTAAATGGATTGCCGGAATGTGAGAATTCCACGGCTTTGTTGGATAATTTTACTTTTACTGCAACAGTTTCATCATCCCTCACCGAATCCTTTGCATTCTGAAGTAGTTCCCAAAACCATCTAGCCTGATACCCTATTTCATTAACAGCCTGCTGGATATCTGTAAAGACGCTTTCACCGTGGCTTTTAATAGAAAGCTTTCCTTGACGGTCCTTGATCTGTTCTAAAGTGTACATGGCAGTAAGATATAAATATCTAATCACTCCTTTCGAGCTCTTGCAATTAATTTGTGCTCAGCGTTATTATCACAAGTATGTCATTCTCCGGCAAGATGATTATGAGACCCTTCGTTCCGGGTGTTCTATTCCTCCAGAAAGGTCAACTTATTTTTACAATTTCCACCCGTTCTTCTTAAACTCTGAAAGAAGAACATGTTTCTGAGCCTCGGCAAATCCAGGGAAAATCGATTTGAGATTGTCACTATAGACCAAGCCATCTTCTTTCACCACATATGTTATTGTCGGAAACTTGTTTAGGATTGAATCGGGAGTAGGAAGTGTCGCATAGTATTCATTAGGATGACCCGCAGCGGAAACTCTTAGTATATTTACTTTATAACTCTTGTTGCGATATTGTACGTCGATATTGAAATGCTCCGGAGAGTAATGGGACTGGGATTCACCAGTCAGATCATTATGAATGGAGTCAGCCATAAGATTATATTTTTTAATTGCCTCGGTTAACTCTTTAATTGTCGGATCGGGGACTGTAGCTTTCTTGGGGAAAAACTGGCTGACCATGAATCCGGCTGCCAGCACACCTAAAACGATCACCATTATTATAAGCCAATTTTGCATAGTCTTCGTGTCTGAGATTCTCCTCTCAACTTTGCGGCGCTCTTCGGTAATTACGGCTGGTGGAAGACCGGAATCTCCAGCAATCGCCGTGAAATCAGCGGTAAACTGTGTCTCGACTTCGTTAATGTCCGACTTGTAGATCCATTGTAGCCTGATATAGTATGCTAGATACATGAGAAATCCCGCCAGTAGTAACGCAATCACAAACCAGTTACCTTCAACTTTATAAGAGGTAAAAACAGAAGCTCCGATTGAAACCGGTATACCAACGGCCTGACCAAAAATCTTAGTAACAAGGTCGCGGATCCTTTCAAAATACTTTTCTTTTTCCAGGTAAAGAGAATTTCTGAATTTTTCGAAATCAAATTTTTTGGATAGCAGTTCATAGTCCCTTTTGGTAATATCCAATAATTTTTGACGGTCCGTTACAACCGATTTTAAATCTATTTGTCCTGTTCCAAGTGTCAATTGAAAAATACTGTTGACAAATACAGGAGTAATTTGCGGATACGAAGCAAACTCCTGCAGTGCTTTTAGGTCACCCAATATATCACCCGGAAAGTCTATAACTGGCCTCGGATCAAATGCAATTTTAATGATTCCATTTGCAGAGTTATAAAAGACAATTTCTTTGTTGGCATCATTGAAATAATCCGAAACTCCTTTTTGGATTAAAAAATTAAAAAAGGTGAAATATGCCAGCGCATTCTTAAATATTCTTGCAGCCTCTACATCAACGGTACCCTTGGTGGAAATCGTGGCATTTGCGGGATCATACCAGGAGCATCCGGTTATAGATGTCAGAACAATTTCCCGACGTTTGTCGTATTCATTCAACCTTCCCGAAACAGTCTCTGCATACTGGGTCTCACAATTACCGAAATGTGCTTTTATTTTTAAATGGATCTCATTACCTGATATATCATAGGGTACCCCTGATGACTTGACGTCATTTTCGAAGGATTCGGGCAACACATATTTGTCCCTGTCAAATTTTACGGCCGCCGTGCCTTTACAGAGGTCAAGAAAACTATCAATTTTATTTTCAATCATGATTAATTATCGGCAAGAGAATCTTTAATTTGATGAACGAGATCCTGAGATGTAATGATCAGCTGTGAATCATCATTTTTATCGAATCTAACCACTCCGTTTTTAAATGCGTCCGGGTGAAAATTAATTTCAACCTGATCGGCCCTAGCATATATCTTAATAAACTTTTGCAACGTGGATGAATGAGCTTTAAATTCCGTTGGGACTTCTGGGAAATTCTGGTAAAGATAATTCGTCAAATAATCGTCATCATCGAACAAGGTCTTGCTCATATCAACTACATTGACCGTTCTTGTTGGGCTTGATTTGATATGATTATGCGCATCCCGTATCAATTCGTCACGGTCTATCGCAGTTTCCCCGGATTTAGGCTTGGGAATGGGAATCTTCTTTAATGCCTTCAGCAGTTTTATGGTGTCCTCTTCCGATGTTACGGTATCCTTGGAAGAGATCCAGCGGACAAAATACTGTGAAAGGTCATCAGATTTAATATGAATAAAGCTCAGGTATTTTGATTGGTCCTCTCCAAACGTATCCAAGTTGATGCGGCAGGCCATAGCCAGCTTTTCAAAATCAATATGCTGCACTTTGTCCAGATCAAAGCCATCTACCGTTCTATTGCGCCTAAATGCTATACCAGTAACATCACGAACAAGAAATACAGAGCAATAGTTCCTGTAGTCTTCAAATTGGGCAAATACAAGATAGCCGCCCTTGGCTGCACCTATGCCTTCAATTCTATCTCTCAAGTTTTCTGCAGACTTAATCGAAAAATCAATAAAATTACCATCTGTCTTCTTGTCTTCATATTTCCGAAAAGCATCATGAAAAATCGTAGGGTTCTTATCATCAAAAACCCCTTGCTTTTCATCACGCTTCCGATATCTTTTGTTGAGTTCAGTAACTAAATTGATAACATCTTCGTTTGTTGCATCCATAAGACTTTTTGAAATACTCAATTTGGCCTGAGCCTTCCCGATTGGCTTATTTAGCTCATGGATAATTACGCGATGAATTTGCATGGTTAACAGTTTGGTGAATATTCAACGTTATGCGAAGGTAAGCCCATCCGTAAGCGAATTTACTTTTGGAATAAGGATTCCTGTATCTTCTGAAATATTTCTACTCATTTAGTATGGCAAAAAAAGAATGCCAATTTTTGATACGGTGCCGTTTTATTAATATCCACTCTACCCACTTCAAACTCACTTTTCGAACCAATTTCATTTTCATCAGTAACCTTTATCAAATAACTTCCTTTGGCTTTAGCGATATTATTTCCATAATCATAGCTAATACCAGGCTTGTTTTTAAATAAAGTATTTGCTTTTGTTTTGGAGGGAAACCCCTTAAAATTATAGAGGTTGGTAACATATACACCTCTATTAAACGTGCCGCTCGGATTTGAAGAAGATTCGGACAATGCATGAACCGCAGCTAGGCGTTGCAAATAGATGGGATTGGGGAGATGCCAGCTAGCAGTATTTCCCGCTGATGTGATGGTAATGGCGGGGCGCATGATTCCCATAAATGAGGCAGTATTGCTGTTGTTGCTGCCATGGTGATTGGCCTTAAAGCCGCAAATGTGTCCTTTGACTGTCGAATCACCGTAAGCGGAAACAGATACCGGATATGTGGCCTCTAGATATTTTGTAAGTGGCGCTTCCTGATCAATGTATGGAGCTGTATTTGACCCGCCCAGGTCACCGCCGATGAAATAGCGGAACTCTCCACAGCTTACTATGAAGGCAAGTGTATAATCATTAGCGTTGGTACGAGTAGGTTTTGGATTAGGCTCTATGCCGGTATCTGAAAGTGTATTACCCCAGCCGGCGACACATTGAATCTCTACATCGTGTGTCCCCACTTTCCCGATTGTAAAGGTTCTGCCGATACCTGTTTTCGCATCCGTACCAAATGACAAAAATACTTCGCTTCTGCCTTTAATATATGGCTCCGGCGTATGGTGTGAGGCAGTTTTTAGCATACTTAACCATGTGGTAGCTCGCTTTAGATTAGCCGGGCGGGTCACTGTATGAGATCCTATGGGAAATAATGAATCTATTCGATATCCTCCTGGGTCAATGACACTATCCGCAGTCAGCTTACCGGTCTTGAGCGCCATCAGGCCGTTATAGTGATCGTTGTGATAGTGCGTGAGAATGATGTAATCAAAATGAAATGATTCATCATCACTTCCAACCATTTTCTCTATGTATGGAAGAAGGAGTTTGGCAGCAGTGGATTTTCCGCCATCGATCAATATTTTCGAGGTATACTTCTGGCTGGGAACATCAAAAATACCGATCAGCGTTGCATCCCCATTTTCGATATTAATGTGATGAATATGGAGTTCTTGTTGCCCAAAAATAGGCAGCATGTAGAATAACCCCATAATTAGGAGGCTTATTTTTTGCAGGTAGTACAAAACCAAGGTATTAGGGATTCGTAAGGTAACAAATAGCCTTAGGGCAAACTACCGTACTTCTACGGTTTTTTTATTTGTGAGCGAATCCTACCTTCGACATGTATGATGAAAAAGAAAATTGCGAAAGAAGTAACAATCGCGAAAATTGGTTTTGCCGGAGTCATTCTGTCAGCCTTGATTTTAGGCATTTTTGGGTATCTCAATTCTCAAAAAACAAGCGACAAGCCCATAGATAAGAACCTAGAAAACAAAACAAAACCTATAAATCTCCCCCAGGATTCTCCTCAAGCAACACCTATTTCTTCTAATAAAAAAGCTGAGTCGGAAAACAACATTCCTGGTAGAGAAAAGCAAAATACGGCCAAATCTGGACAAACTACAAATCAAGTTACTGTAGACAAAAATAATGGGCAAATTAACGTGGGAACTCAAAATATCCACACTCAAACCAACATAAATAAAATCAACGATTCGACAAAAAAGCAGTAACGGTGTCAAAAATATATTTTCTACTTTTTTTCTTTCTGCACTCTTCTTCAGAAAAATTATTTTCTCAAAACCCTCACCTTAGCACAAAGGATACGGGAAAATGTGTCATAAATGAAATTAAGGTCGATATCAATGAAGGAACGATTAATGTAGGCACTCAAAATATTGACGTCCAAATTTGCAAACCGTGCAATTATTTCTTTAATTCCACTGATGTGCTTTCCCGATTCGATTTAAAAGAAGATCCACATACCCCACAAAAAGAAAAAGATACTTTTTATAAAGTAAATGACAAGATAAAAAATGTCGTAGTAAAACAGTTTGTTGATAGTATACTGTCAACAAAAGGAAATGACTGTAATTTATCTTTCATTCAAGAAACGGTCAAGAAAAATACCCCCTACAAGGTTTATCAAAACAAAAATGGAACAGCAACGCTGCTTCTTTATTCGAACCAGGAATTCGAGTTGGCCAAATACGGGCTAAAGGTTAATTATCTACAAAGGGAGGGTCTTACTCGAGTCAAAGAATTAGGTAGATATTACTTTCTCAAAGAAGACGGCAGTCCTCTGTTAGAAGTTAGCGGCGAGGCTGAACGATATGATTTTGCCACGGACTTTAATAACGGAATAGCAATCGTAGGCAATTTGACTTCAGAAATGAATTATAGATTCATGGACCCACAAGGCAAAAAAAGTCGCTTTTCGTTTATAGATTTCCAGGAATCATTTGCAGGGTTTAAAAACTTGTTTAAACTGAAGAATAAAGCTGGCAAATCTTTCTTGGCAAACGCCAATATGAACATAATATCTGGGTTTTATGATTCACTCTATTATTTTAAAGACAACGATTATATAAGATATAAAGCATACAATGATACGGCAACTCTGGGTATCAAAGGTATTGTCTATTTTAAGACAGTTAATGGCAAGTATTTAAATGGTTTGCTAAAAATTGATACGCTTGGAAATATCGTCGATTCTTTAGCATCGAAATTCGCCACCTTGGAATTTTTAGGGCACAACGTAGTTAGTGCAGGCAACTATAAAGATTATGTATTGCTCGATGCAGAAAATAATTTTAAGAAGCTCTTTTTGTCAAAAGATAAGATTTATTACTGTCGAACCAGTAATTCTGGAATTGAGTTTGCTACAAGCGATCCCAAATCTGATTCCGTATATGACTTTTGGAGTAACACGCACGGTGAATTTATTGATTTTACAAGAACAATTATCGAACCCCAATATTATAGTCTTGGCTATTTTAATAAATTGGGTTATATAACCGCAGTAAAAGCTCCCAAAGATAAATACAGTAAAAAAAGTACGTGGAAAGAAACTTACCTAGACTTACAGGGAAAACAAGTTTTTGACGATTACGGCTACATAGGGAATCCCGATGAGAACGATTATATAAAAATAAGAACAGTTAAAGGCAAATGGGGATACGTTAATGGAGACGAAAAAATTGTCATTAAACCTATGTATGACTATCTACTGCGTTTTGATAAGGGGTTTGCTTGGGCGGAGGTCGAAGACAAAAAATGTGGCTTGATTGATAGGGAGGGTAAATTTAGTGACTTATCAGAGTTGGTCAGTTGTTTACGATACCGGGATGACAATAAGTGGCATTATTATCCTTATAAATTTACAGACTGCGATATCGCAATTACTGAATTTGCGATCGGAACCAAGAACTATAAAGAGAAAAAATTCGGAATCATAAATTATTACAAAGAAGTCCTGCTAAAAGGTCATCCACGCCAATTGTACATTGTACCATCAGGTATTGAAGGTGTTTGTCTGGTTACTGACAGTTTTAGATTATTTAACTATTATCAAAGTGGTCGCCCGTTTCTAAAAACAACGATTGGCAGAATAACTCAACCCTTTAAAGACGGCTTTGCAGTGGCAGAATGTGTAGATGGTGGCATTGCGTTGTTGGATTCAACGGGCAAGCAATACAAAGATTGCTTGCCTTATGATTCTTTAAACGTGGTTTTAAATGGACAATTTGCAATCGCAACAAAAAACAAACTTAAGGGTCTTATTAAGATTTCTACAGGCGAGAAATTTATTGAACCGATGTTAGACAATATTGATTTTACAAATCGCTCTTTTGTTTGTACAAAGGGAACAAGTTCTTTCACTATCGACAGCAATCTAGATAACAAAAGAATAAAGTTTGATTCAGGAGATTTCGAACTCTTCCAATCGATTGTATTAAAAAAAGACTAAATAATGCCATCGGTACGCATGGCCCTCATGATTCAAACGGAAGTTGGTTTAAAAAGTTAATAATAGCTAAATATGATTTCATCTGTGGATCTACTCTATTATTCTCCCAATTGGTAATAGTATCAACACAAACCCCTAAAATATGCGCTACATCAGCTTGAAATAAGCCGAGTTCCATCCTCCGATTGCATATCTTTTCTCCAATAGTTTGGGGATTCTCTATTATCTTCTTTTTGAGTGGGTTATACGATATTGTGGACTTGTGCGGAAAAAGGTACCGCAACCTCATGGATTCATACTGGCGATCAACATGAACGATGCGGGAAAATCCAATGCGATCTTCGCCCTCGAGATCGTCACCTTTCTTTCTTCCATCGGTTGCCGCATCACTTCCAATACCGTTCTTTTGAATTCAGGCAATTCGTCCAAAAATAAAACACCATTGTGCGCCAAAGAAATTTCGCCGGGCTGTGGATTGCCCCCGCCGCCAACCAATGCAACATCCGAAATGGTATGATGCGGCGAACGAAATGGTCTTCGCGATATCAATGTAGAATTCTCCGGCAGTTTCCCCGCAACACTATGGATCTTCGTCGTCTCCAGCGCTTCCTGCAAACTGAGGGGTGGTAAGATGGTCGGCAATCTTTTTGCCAGCATCGTCTTACCAGCACCGGGTGGACCAATGAGTATGGCATTATGTCCGCCTGCTGCCGCGATCTCCAACGCACGCTTGATATTCTCCTGTCCCTTTACATCCGAAAAATCAATATCAAAGTCGCTTTGCGCATTGGCAAATTCTTCTCTCGTGTTCACGATCGTTGGTTCGATAGAATTTCCCGTCTTAAAAAAATCGATCACATCATTGAGATGGCTTACACCATACACATCGATATTATTTACCATCGCGGCTTCTCTTGCATTTTGTATTGGAACGATCAATCCCTTGTATCCTTCTTTGCGTGCCTGTATCGAAATGGGCAATGCGCCTTTGATCGGGTTGACAGCTCCATCTAATCGCAGCTCACCCATGATCACATATTCTTCTAATTTCTCCGGATTTGGAATTTGTTCCGTTGCTCCTAACACACCGATCGCAATGGGTAGGTCGAATGCCGTTCCTGCTTTCCTGATATCCGCCGGCGCAAGATTTACCACCAGCTTTGTCCGCGGCATATAATAATGATTGTCTTTGATAGCGCTCTCTACTCTCTGCAGACTTTCCTTAATAGCACTATCCGGCAGCCCAACGATAAAATAATCCTTGCCTTGATTGTTCACGCTAACTTCCACCGTGATGGTAATGGCTTCCACGCCATACACGGCGCTGCCAAAGGTTTTGACTAACATGGGACGGAATTGAGGGAAGAAAATTAGGGAAAAGAAATGGGAAGAGGGGTGGATTAAACGTTTAAGTTTTAATAAGAAATAAGGAATGAGAAATAAGAAAGTGGGCAGCTCAAGTTAGCGGGATGCTCATCCTTTCTTATTTCTTATTAATTATTTCTTATTCCTTATTTTTTGTAGACTGTCGTCCCCGGATGAAAACTCTGCCAACTATGCCAAAACTCCTGGTATGCGGGAACGGCTTCAAGTCGATAACCTTTGAACTCTTTCTCTCCTTCAATACAAACTCCATTCATATTCCAAACGGAACCTTTATTATCTCTCATTGTCTGAGGTGCGTTACCCAGACTGAAATTTAATTGTGTAGTATCTGGAACAAAGTTCCTCCACGCATGAAAAGTACTATTGTCGTTTTCCAATACTAAAACAATTCCCCTATCATTAATTATCCTCTCTTTTACCAATTCATTCCAATCATAAGCCCTAGCTTGATTGCCTACGATCACACCCACCACCCACGACTTAAATTTCCATGACCCACTATCTCTTTTTTCCAAACCACTATTGATCGTTCCTGCATCAAATCCTTCCAGGCCTTTATATTGCTTCAAGAATTTAGGATCGGGTTGCATGATCAATGTGTTTGGATATTTGCGTATCCACGCACCCAATCGCATTTGTTCCGATGGCAATTCTTTCAGGGACGTCCCTTTCATCTTGCCAGTTATCGCTTCGCCGGTCGCTTGGCGCCACCAGCTTTTAGTTCCTTCGTCTTCAAACATCGCATTGAAATGATCCATACCCACCAAACGGAAATGCTGGAACTCGCCATCTACAAACGGACTAAACACCCTGCCCGTTCTGCATACCGAACAATACGTGATCATCACGGGCTCGCTACCAACCGTATCCTGCACCTGGTGATGATAACCGATGATCTCGATGGGATAAGCTTTTGCTTGTCCGTTGATGGCAATACCAATAATGAGTTTATTACTGTCGACCTTGTTTTCAGCAACGGTGGCCAGTATTTTGTTGCTGGGCTGATAAAACATCTTCTCCGCCAAAAAACGAAAGTTGAAAAAGTAAAACACCACGCCGTACAAGATGATGAAAAATGAAAGAACGATCTTCTTCCATATCCTCGCATGTCGGTATGCATAAATGGCAAATGGCAACAAGATCAAAAAACCGAAAAAGCGGAAGGCCCAAATGTATTTATCAAGGAAGTAGGCGACGTTAATTGTATTTGCCCGCTGGCTTCCGGGGAAGGGCATGATAAAATACACGCGAAGGATCTCTACGGCAAAAAGGAATAATAAAGCGAAGATCAATAAGAGTGTTCTTTTCATATGTTTATTTATTTCACGCAAAGGCGCAAAGCTAAAATACAAAAGGGGCAAAGGCTTTGCGCTTCCTTTGCGTCTTTGCGTGAAGCAATCACAATTTCGACAACAACTCCACCACCCCTTCTTTCTTCAATATCAAATAACCTAACCTATCATTACTAATGCCTTCCTTCAACTGGTAACTAAACTCCAACTGCTCGCCGGTTACCGTCGTTTCAAAATACCTGAAACTGATATTGGGATATTTTTTTAATTCTTCACCGATCTCGTAGAGGTGAGTAGATAAAATAAATAAGGAGTTCTTTATTTTTAATAGCCCCTCAATGACGGTGCTGCTGCATTTCATCGCATCCTGCACATTGGTACCCTTGAATAATTCATCGATGAGGATCAGCCATTTTTTCCCGTTATTGATCCGGGTTACGGTCGTCTTAATGCGTTGCACTTCATTGTAAAAATAACTCTCTCCTTTTACCACATTGTCTACCACGTTGATATTGCTGAGCAGTCCGTCAAAAAAAGTCAACTGCATTTTTTGCGCAGGCACACCCATGCCGGTGTGTGCAAGAAAAACGCCAATGCCCATCGATTTTATGAACGTACTCTTCCCCGCCATATTGGCCCCTGTAAGAAACAGAAAATTATTTGATGGGTTCAGGTCAACATCATAGGCCACGGGCTTGCTGAGCAACACATGATACAAACCTTTGGCCGACACCACCGGTTGCTGGCCCTCTATAAATTCCGGGAACACGAGCCTATATTGCTCCACGGCTTCAGCCATACCCCACCATGCATCGAGCTGCGCATAAAAATCCAACAGGTCGTACATGTGCACCTTATAGTGATAACGAATGAAATACGCCAGTTTCAGCAATTGCTGTGTATTTAATCCGTCGGCCGTTTTATATTGGTCTATAACCGCAAAATGTTCGTTATTGAGGGTGCGCTTCGATTCCTCCAATATCTTTTTTAGTGGTGCTGCTGCATCGTCAGTTAAAAATAGTTTTATCAGCAATTGCATCCCCTTGATGAAGTCAAAACAATGCGTGACCGAATATTTCACCAATGAAAAATCAGCGCTGTGAAATGTCTTATAATTCATAGCGGCCAGAAAGCCTGCACGGGCGGGGATCTGGTCGATGCTGCTGTCGTAAAACGTTTCGATCACCATCAGCGTGCCATTGCTGATCTGTTTCGGCCAGTTCATCCTTTGTCGAATGATGAGCTTGATAGTTTGTTGTACGCCCCGTATCTCATCAATGCTTTGCAATGCATGGGTGAAGTTCAGGCGCAACTGCTCCCTTCCCAATGCAGTACGCGTAAGGTTCAACTTATCAAAAACCGAAAATTCTTCTTCTGCACTGAAGATAGAAAGGTCGGCGAGGGTGGTTTTATCTGTATCCATTGATTATTTAAGCTTCAAGCCACAAGCCCCAAGGGAGAAGCCTAAATTATTTTGCTTCTCCCTTGTAGCTTGCAGCTTGGGTCTATGTTTTTATCTATTAAATGACATTCTTTGTCCTTTTACTTCTTCTCCAAGCTTTCCCGAATCCCAAACCAAATTTCCGCTCACAAACGTCTTCTCTATAGATGCAGGAAATGTAAAATTCTCCAACGGGCTCCAGCCGCATTTGTATAAAATATTTTCTTTGCTCACTGTTGTATTTGTCTGTGTATCTACCACAACCAGGTCGGCAAAATATCCTTCGCGAATATAACCACGGTCCTGTATGCAAAAGCAATCGGCAACAGCATGGCTCATTTTTTCGGCGATCTTTTCCAAAGATATTCTGCCCGCTGCATGATAATGCAACATCAGCAGCATCGGATGCTGCACCAATGGCAATCCTGCATGAGCATGCTCATAAGGCGGCTCTTTCTCGCTCAATAAATGTGGTGCATGGTCGGTAGCGATCACATCCAAACGGTCGTCGAGCAGGGCTTTCCACAGTGCTTCTTTGTTGTTGGGTGATTTAATGGCAGGATTGCATTTAATTTTATATCCCAGCCGCTCATAATCATCCGCCGTGAAATGCAAATGATGCACACATACTTCGGCGGTGATCCTTTTATCTTTTAAAGGCAGCATATTGCTAAAGAGCTGCAATTCTTTTTCGGTGCTGATGTGCAGGATATGCAGGCGGCTATTGTACTTTTTTGCAAACTGGATGGCCACGAGGGAAGATTCAAAACAAACATGATCATTTCTGATCAATGGATGATCGGCAGCCGATAATTCTCCTTTCTCTTTTTTAAGCCGCTCATAATTCGACTTGATGATCCTTTCATCCTCGCAATGTGTGGCGATGAGCAGTTCACTTTCCCTGAAGACCTTATCAAGCTGTGTGTGACTATCCACCAACATATTACCCGTGCTGGCACCCATGAATATCTTTACACCGCAAATATCTTTTTTCCGGGAATTCATCTGCAACACCGCTTCAGCATTGTTGTTGCTGGTTCCCATAAAGAAAGAATAGTTGGCAAAAGAAGAGCGGGAGGCGATGGCATATTTTTCTTCAAGCAGTTCACCGGTCAACGCGTTGGGTATGGTGTTCGGCATTTCCATAAAACTGGTAACGCCACCGGCTACTGCGGCTGCACTTTCAGAAGCGATAGTTGCTTTATGTGTTAACCCGGGCTCCCTGAAATGCACCTGGTCGTCGATAGCTCCGGGAAAGAGATATTTACCCTCGCCGTTGATCTCTGTTACACGTCCTTTACTCTCGATCGAACTGTCGATCCGTTCAATGCGTTCGTCCTTTATCAAAACATCAATTGCCTGAATTTTTCCTTCATTTACAACCCGTATGTTCTTAAAAAGGTATTTTTGCATATCTTGAATCGTGCTACTGGTTAAACTAAAATAAATCCAATGCAAATTATCAAAAGCTTATTCAAACTGTTGTTTTTTATTTGCCCTTTCTTTGCAACGGCACAATCCACCTACCTCAACCAGGGATCGAAAGATATTCATTTTGTTGACAGGCTTGAAATAAAGCAGCAAACCAATACCGATCTCAATTTTTCCACGGTTCGACCATTCAGCCGGCGGTTCATCGTAAGGCAGGCGGAATTCATCGACAGTGCACGCCTGGGTTATACCGATTCTTCCGGCCACGATAAGTATAAAACCTGGAACAGCCAGGATCTTACCGCCGTCGACGAATACAACCTACACAGTTTTTTGATGGATAACAGCGAATGGGTAACGATGCCCCGCGAAGATTTTATGAGTAAAAAACCGATCCTAAAATCTTTCTACAAAACAAAAACAAACCTGCTGGAAGTAAACAGTAAGGATTTTTTCCTGGCGGCCAACCCGGTCATCCAGTTTCAGTTTGGCAAAGAAACCAATAATAGTGAGCTCCTGTTCATGAACACGCGGGGAGCTGAAGTACGTGGCATGATCGCACATAAGATCGGCTTCTCTACTTTTATAACCGACAACCAGGAAAGAGGACCTACATTCTTTCAACAGCGGGTGAATGCATTCGGTGCGGTACCCGGAGTTGGATTTTACAAGCCTTTTAAAAAAACGGGATATGATTATTTTGATGCGAGAGGCTATATCACTTTTGGTGTCACCAAATATATCGACGTGCAATTTGGCTATGACAAGAATTTCATAGGCAACGGTTACCGAAGCTTGTTCCTAAGCGATGCGGGCAACAGTTATTTATTTTTAAAATTAAATACCAAGATCTGGAAATTCAATTACCAGAATATATTCATGGAGCTGATGCCTCAGTTCAAGAAAAATGGAGATAGTCTGCTCGACAGAAAATACGCGGCCATGCATCACCTCAGCATGAACGTTACCAGATGGCTCAACCTCGGCGTATTTGAAGGCGTTGTTTTTGGCAGAAAGAACCGTTTCGATTTTCAATACCTCAACCCGATCATTTTTTACAGGAGTGTGGAAGGTAATTTAGGAAGCCCGGACAATGCATTGGTAGGCCTGGATTTCAAAGCAAATGTTGCACACCGTGCACAATTATATGGCCAGTTCTTACTCGATGAATTTATTTTATCCAAGATAAAAAATGACCCCACCAATTGGGTGAACAAATGGGGTGTGCAGTTGGGTGCAAAATATATTGATGCATTTGGCATACCCAATCTCGACCTTCAGGTTGAAGCCAACCGTGTGAGGCCATTTACGTATTCGCATGGAGATACGATCGCCAACTACACCCACTACAATCAAATGCTTGCGCACCCGCTGGGCGCTAATTTCCAGGAGTTCATCGGTATAATCAATTATCAACCCAAACCAAAATGGTATGTTTACGCAAAAGCCATTTATTATTTCCAGGGACTTGATAGTGCAGGCAAAGATTTTGGCGGCAACCCATTGGAAGACTATCGCAACAGAACGATGGAAACGGGTTTCAGCATTGGCGGCGGCACAAAAGCAACTTGCTTAAATGGTTTTGTCCAGGTATCCTATGAATTCAGGCAGAATTTATTCTTTGATGTTTCTGCGCAATACAGAAGTTATAAGTTGGCAAACGTGGCCACAAAAACCAATACTACTTTATTTAATGCGGGAGTGAGGTTGAATATGTTTAGAAGGGATTATGATTATTGAGGAACAAAAGAAGTCAAAAGTTAAAAATCAAAAGTCAAAAATTGAGCAGCTCATTGTATAAAAGCTGTTCAATTTTTGACTTTTTAATTTTGAATTATAACTTTATTCAACGGTCAACGAAAACGTGATCTGCCTGGAATAGATCTTATCGATCACATTGGAGAATTTAAGATTTACATCGCGGCTGTGTAAGTTCGCCAAACCCCAGTCTACCCTCAATTCCGGCGTCAGCACAAAATATTCAAAGTAAAAATGGAAGCCCAGCGCGGCCTGGATACCGTAATCGAATTTTTTCAACTTGATCAGTTCTTCCGCTTTTTTTGCACCGGCATTGGCCGCCAGATCAAGTTCAGCTTTAACACCTCCCATCATATACACTTTGAAATTGCCGATCCTGTCGCTGCTGAATTTTAGTTGAAACGGAAAGGTCACTGAAATGGATTGCACTTTTTTTACCGTGATGGTATCTTCGCCTGCAGGCCTGTCGGGGTGCGTCAGTTTATATTCAAATGCTTTTTCGGTGAAGGTAAGGTCAAGCGGAAAAGTACGGATATCGAGGTGCTCATTGATATTAAGATTTACGAGCCATGCCAGGTTGAGACCGGTACTGTTGATGCTTTCCACAACCCACACACTATCGCTCATGGGAGATGGTGGCAGAAACACAGGATGGTGCGTGAAACTAAAGTGGGCACGGTTCATGCCCAGGTTGATCCCGAAATGATATTTTTTCAAATCATGGTCAGGCAAATTCCAATCGTCTTCACTTAATTGTGCGTTGACAACTGAAGGAATTATAAATAGGCCAGCCAGTATATAAATTATTTTTCTCCGCAATAGATGCTGCATATTCCTAAGCTCAGGGGTTTACCGTATGTGTTTTTATATCCCAGATCGTCTAAGATATTAGTAAAGTTTTTTCCTTCAGGGAACTTTTTAATTGATTCGTCTAAATATTGATATGCATTGCGGTTTTTCGAGAATAGTTTGCCCATATTCGGGGCCACAATTTTCATGTACAGGTTGTACACAATTTTCGTACCGTACATTTTTGGTTTGCTGAATTCGAGCACCACCAATTTTCCTCCCGGTTTCAACACCCTGTATATTTCCTTTAATCCACTCTCCAGGTGCTCAAAATTACGAACTCCAAAAGCCACGGTTACCGCATCAAACGAATTATCGTCAAAAGTTATTGTCTCGCTATCACCCTTTAACAGTTCAATTTTGTCCTGTAAACCAAGCTTTTGTATCTTTTTCCGACCTATTTCCAGCATGCCTTCGCTGATATCAATGCCCGTGATCTTTTCGGGGTTTAGTATGGCAGATGCCATTATCGCCATATCCGCTGTACCAGTCGCAACATCCAGTATTTTCGTTGGGTGAGCTCCCGCAAGCATTTTGATCGCTTTCTTTCTCCACTTGACATCAATCCCTGCACTCAAAAAGTGATTCAGAAAATCGTAGCGAAAAGCGATATCATCGAACATTTTAGCTACTTGTTCCTTCTTGCCGAGCTCCGACTCTTTAAAAGGGACAATGCTATCATGTTCAAATGTTGTCATTCGGGGGCAAAGATAAGTTGTTTTGAGTTTAGGGGTTTTATGGCTGTGGTTATTGGCAAAGCATTAACGAGAAGTTGTAAGCAGCTATCTTTGCGCCATGCTCATCAAATCGGCCAAATATGTCATCAGTAGTCCGGGTTACGAAAAATGCCCGGTGCCCGACCGGCCGGAGTATGCGTTTATCGGTCGAAGTAACGTAGGCAAGTCATCCCTGATCAATATGCTTTGCAATAATGATAAGCTAGCTAAAACTTCCTCGGCGCCGGGAAAAACACAATTGCTCAATCATTTCGTTATTGAGTCCAGTAACACCCCGCCAGCCGGCGGGGATGCGGGCAAAGAATCGGATAAGGGTAAGAACAGCAAACGGGCTTCCTGGTATCTCGTGGATCTCCCCGGCTATGGCTTCGCCAAAGTAAGCCAGCGAAGCAGGAGGAGATGGGAACAAATAATCGAAAATTACCTGCGCAAAAGAGAGAACCTCACCATGGTATTTGTGTTGATCGACGCAAGACATAGTCCACAAAAGATCGACCTCGAATTCCTGGACCAGCTAAAAGTATGGCAGGTACCCTTCACCCTTGTATTTACAAAAAGCGATAAGGAAAATCAACGCACAGTTAGCAAGAACGTAAAAGACTTTTTGGAAGCCATGAAAAAAACCTGGCAGGTGCTTCCGCAACATTTTGTGAGCAGCGCTTTGAAGAAAACGGGCAAAGACAAGATCCTCGCTTTCATCGGCGAAACCAACAGCGGTCTCTAAATACCCATTGCAGGGTATTGATTCAACTTCCCTTTGCCCGTTATTTTGTTGAAAAATAGCTCATGAAAAATCTATTTACCCTCCTGTTTATTTTCTTTAGCGCAAATCTATTCGCACAAAACAGCAATAAAGATCTGAATGAAATGCGGCAGCAGATCGAAAAGAACCGGCTTAGCCTCGATAGTAGCTTAAAAAGATTGGATTCTTCTGCTTTCCAGGTCACTAGTTTTTCCGACTCATTGGAGACAGCGCGACGAATAGAATCAAACAATCGCAACCTAACAGGACTTGTGAGCATGATGCAAGAGCGGGAAAAGAAAGCAAGACAGGGGATGTGGTTGAGGATAGGATTTGGGATCGCGATGTTGATCATTGCAATCATTGGGTTTACCAGGAAGAAGAAAGTGAAAAGTACATAGTATAAATTGCAGCAGGGCTAATGGCCAGCGATGACGTCTTTTGGAAAGATGTTGTTGCTGGCCATTTTATTTTGCGACCAACATTCGCGGGTTTATTACGGCTTAAATTATTACATTTATTTATTATATTTACTTTCTAAAAGTAAAATAACATGAGTGCGGAAGCCATTAATTTAATACAGCACTGTTTTGATACAAAAGAGCCATATCTAGATTTGGGCAACTGTGGATTAACTGACCAAGATGTTACGGAAGATGGTGCTTTTGATAAATTATTGGGACTATGTACACATCTACAAACACTTATCTTAAGCACTAGTTGGTGGGAATGGCACTTGACTGGAGAGCGAAACTACAAGTCTAGTCAGAACGTTGGCCGTGAAAATAAATTTAATACTCATCCGCCTGCCCTTAAAAAACTAACAAACCTAATGATGTTGGTTTTTAGTGGCGAAAATACAAATAAGTGGGGAACTATCGATATGGCATTTGTAGCCGAATTAACTAATTTAAAATACCTGCATCTTGGCAATAACGAAATCGAAGAAATTAAGGGTTTAGAAAGTTTAACCAATTTACAGCTGTTGGATATCCATTCTAATCAAATTTGTGAAATTAAAGGATTGGATAACTTAATCGCCCTACAAATATTGGATATCCAAAATAATAATATCCAGGAAATAAAAGGATTAGACAACTTAGTTACACTACAAAAATTGGATATTTATTCGAATAAAATTAAAGAAATAAAAGGGTTGGATAATTTGATTGCCTTGCGGCAATTGTCCATTTCTTACAATCAGATTAAGGAAATAAAAGGTTTAGAAAATTTGACCGCTTTACAAAATTTAGATATCCATTTCAATGATATCAAAGAAATTAAAGGTTTAGAAAGATTAACTGCATTAAAACAATTAGACATTTCGGGGAACCAAATTCAGGAAATCAAAGGTTTAGAAAAGTTAACCGAATTGCGACAATTGGACATTCATAACAACTTGATCACAAACGCTTCAAATGTCACTAACCTGACAAATCTTGAACACTTAAACTTGGATGAAAAGGATTTTCTCTCATTACAGCCTTTTGCAACTTTAATTGAGTCTCACAAAGTTCCAATAAAACATATCCCGCAAAATTATAGCGGAGTACCGAATATAGAATTAAAAGCTAAACCGATTTTTCCGCCACCGGCCATATTAGCTAAAGGAGAAGTCGCTATTATTGCCTATTTCAATTCATTAAAAAAAGGAACCAAGCCATTAAATGAGGTAAAAATACTTTTGATAGGAGATGGGGCAGCGGGGAAAACTTCTCTTGTAAATCAACTTTGCGGAAAGGCGTTTGATGAAAAAGAAAGGCAAACGCACGGTATACAAATAAAAGATAGCAGTTTTTCTGTATTCCATGAAAGTATAAAAGTACATTATTGGGATTTCGGAGGACAAGAGATAATGCATGCGACACACCAATTTTTTTTAACCAAAGATTGCGTTTATGTGGTGGTGCTGGATGGAAGAAAAGATGAAAGGCCTGAATACTGGCTAAAGCATATTGCAGTATTCGGTGGAAACGCGCCCGTATTGGTAGTGCTTAATAAATGTGAGGACAACAAAAGTTACGATATTGAGCAACAGGAATTGAAATTTAAGTTTTCGAATATAAAAGATTTCTACAAAATTTCTTGCAAAACGAATGAAGGGATTGGAGAATTTGTAACTGCACTAAAACAACAATTATATGAACTGCCGTTCAGAAAAACGGCCTTCAGCCCAGACTGGACAAATGTCAAAGAGCAATTAAGGGAAATGACGGAGCCTTACATTACTTATTCAAAATATTATGGGATATGTGATGATTTACTGGTAACAGATAAAAAAGAGCAGCAAACACTGCTTGACTATCTTAACAGCCTTGGCATCATATTACACTTTGAGGCATTAAAACAATACGATACCCAAGTACTTAACCCTCTTTGGCTTACCCAAGCAGTCTACAGGATCATTAATTCCCCAATTGTCGCGAGGCAAAATGGTGAATTCAATGAAGATCAGTTATATGATATTTTAAACGATTCTTATTTTGATGTGACTACCAATGAGGAAGCGTCAGATAATGATTTGCTGATTAAAATCATGAATTGGTTTGGCTTTAAAAAGCAATCAGGAATAAAAAAAGGCAATATTATTAAGTACGCCGGGAACATAAGATTGGCTTTTATTGCAAAGGCAATGCAGCAGTTTGAGCTTAGCTATAGTTTCAGCGAAGGCAACTATATTATCCCGGATTTACTTCCCATCGAGTCCCCTGTAAAAATAAATTATCAGCAATTTACTTTGCGATTTTCTACCGATTTTTATTTTTTACCTCCCGCGCTTCTGCCGCGGTTTATGGTTCAAACACACCAACATATAAAGGATAGTATAAGGTGGCGGAATGGTGTTATGTTAAATGCAGAAGGAGTATTTGATGCAATCGCAATTGTGCGTGTCGATAAAGAAAATAAACAGCTAGACATTTATCTGAAAGGTCGTCAACAAAGGGAGTTACTGTCCTATATCCGTAGTGTGCTTCAGGGACTTTATAATAGTTATGAAGGGTTAAAAGAGCCTGAGAGAATAAAAGAATGGCTATTTTTACCTAACTCTGACATCAAGGTCGAACTAGCTGAAATTGAAGGTTTGAGCAAGAGAAACAAAAAGGAATACAGTAGCGGCAAAATAGATAAAGATTACTTGGTGGCTGATTTAAAGGCGAGTATAGAAAGTCCTGAATATCCTTTGGAAAAAGAAGAACAACCAATAAAAATATTTGTTTCCTACAGCAGGGTAAAACGAAAATTCAGAGATGAGCTTACCACTAAATTACATCTACTGACCAAAAGCAAAGACAACTTTATAGAACTTTGGATTGATGAAAAAATGATGCCCGGCGCAAACTGGAAAAAGGAGATTGATGATGCCCTGAAAAATTCGGATATTGTCATTTGTCTTTTAAGCGACGAATATTTCCAAAGCGACTATTGTATGTATGAAGCAGAAAAGGCAAGGTCGCAAGAGAAAATCATTTACCCAATATTGATCAATACCTGCGCTTGGAGAGATACTTTTTTTGCTAATATTAATGGCTATTTTATCACTGCCATTGAGCCGGTCATTAAGGCAAAACGTCCCGAACACTGGCAAAGAGTTTATACGGGCGTTAAACAACTTATAAAAAGATAAGTTATCATCCTCAATTCACCACCTTATTCGCACAGCTACTACTTGCAAATGCTTCCGGTTTGGCTTTAAAGGCAAATCCCATTCCCAGGATATAACCCATAGCTTCACGTAAAGCTTCATTGCTTTTGAATTGGGGATTGGTGTTGATGTCGGCGTGCACTTCCATGTCTACATCGTACAGCGTGAAAAGATCGCAGAGCTCATAAGCGATCTCGATGCTCTTTGCCACTTCCACCAGCATCCTTTCTTTGATACTGTAATTGTGCGTGGTCTTTTCATTGTGGATGAACATAAAGCCTCCATGGCCCTCACGTAAGAAAACGATAACAGTGGCAAACTCAGTTTCCCTGCCTTTAACCTGGCTGTCGGTGCCGATGCAAACTTTTAGATGATAGCCGTTGTGTGCCTCTCTTTTGATGGCTTGTTCTACCGCTTCTTTGATGGGAAGCTGGATGGGGTCTCCATTAAATTTTCTCCATAACATAAAAAAGGGTTTTTTAAAGTTAAGGAAAAACGATGAGATTAATGCTGATCTGCCTTCGGCGGATCGTTTGGCCACAGATTCCACAGATCAACACAGATCACAACACTTCGCGACATCTGTGTTAATGTGTGGAATCTGTGGCCAAAGATCGTCCGCCGCAGGCGGACAATAAAAAAGGGGATAGCCCCTAACGCTACCCCCTAACTTTCACATGAATCTACCTTACTGTCTTACAATTCGTTCTGTTTGTTGATGGTTATTGTTGGATAATTGGATTATATACATTCCGTTAGGGAGATTGTATGTACTTATTTTATTCATGCCCTGCATTCCGCCACCTGTGCTCAATACCCGTCCGTTCATATCGCTCAGGCGGTAGCTGAATTTTTCAGATGCATTGACCGTAATATCGTTGTGTACGAGTGTTGATACAAAGAATGGTTTGTCTGCTGCGCCAGTACTCTTTAATGCGATAGTATTTGAATATGCCGTTTGATCAAGTACTGTAGTCACTTTCAAACGATAGTAAATTGTTCCGTTTTGATTAGGCGAATAACTGAATTTAGTAGCATTCGGTGCAACCGCGCTGAGCTTGCTAAAGATCAATCCATCGGTCGAAGACTCCACGGTGATCGATTTGATAGGCTCATCTGCAATGATATTCCAATCAAGATTATGCTTGCCTTTATCTATTGAACCTACCAGCGCCACATCGTGGATCGGTAATGCCCCGGTGGTTCCTGTGATAGTATAAGAACCCAAGCTGCCATACTCGCCAATATTTACATTACCTGTTCCATCGATCTTCAGGTAATAAGTTCCCGCAACGAGGATCGTATCAATGGTTACATCCATTGTTGTGGCAGGATCATATGTTTGTATTAATGTTCCCGCAACGTCGTATAGTTCCAGTTTGATATCCAGATCAGCTCCGATCCAGCCAGAACTCACATTGAAAGGAACGGCTGTAAGGTGAAAATTTGAGTTTTGTGCTATCACAAACCTGAAAGCATCCATATCACTGTTGGTGGTGATGATACCATTCACAGTAAAGTTTGATGGTCCGAGGGTGTAAGTGCTTGCATTCATTGTTTGGCCAAAGTCATCAGGCCTATAACCAAAACCATTTTGAGTGGTGATGATTGAAAGATTATCCTGTGTGGCAGTGCACATATCAGGAGTAGGGCCGTTGTTCCAGTTGGTCATGTTTCTATAGTAGCCATTGCCCATGATCGGTGCCCAGCCATTTTCTCCGCCACCAATACCACTGTGATAATATTCTGTAGGCGAAGAACAATCAGTACCGTACCTTGACTGATGAGATAAACCCACCGTGTGGCCACCTTCGTGTGAACATGCTTCTCCAACATTCTTTGGACTGTAGGCCAGCTGATCAGAGAAAACAAAAGCAGGGGTATCATCTCCAAAACTAAACGAACCCACATAGGCTACACCGCCTACACCCGGACACCAGGAACTTGTTGATGTTACGATGATACGGATGCGCTTGGTTAAAGGAGCCGCAAGAAAAACCGTTGAATCGGTTGTAATATTTATTAAGAAGGGCCTGTAATCTTCGGCCATGCGATAAAACGCTTCGGTGATATAAGCATCCGACATTCCAGCAGGAGCACAATCGATCGGGAGTCCGCTGTTCCACATAGAACTATGTACATAGTGGCCATCGAAATCAAGGAATATAGTAGCTGTTGTAGGCGTAAAACCTGGATAGCTATTCAATTTAGGAATGCTTAAGGCTTTGAAAGAAAATAGCAACGACATCGCAATAAATAATGTAGATAGCTTTTTCATAGTGATTGGATTTAGGGGATTCTTGGATTAAGGGGTAAGGTATCGTTACTCAGGCTGCTTAATGTTGACTGCAATCCTGGATAACTCTATCGGTTTCTATTTTAACAAGTTGATAATTGCCGGACGCATCTTTTTTCAATTCGTATCCGTCAAAATAATTTTTGTTGATGATGCGGCCTACATAAGTAATACTGTTGTCTGCTTCAGTACGTTTTGAAATACTGAAAACGCTATTGTTGAATGCGGTCAATTTCAACACCACACTTTGCAGGTTGCTGTATTTAACGGTATTGTCTAAGACATTACCAGCAAGAGAAAAATTATCGGAAAAAGAAAGGTTGATATTTTGACCGGCACTAGTTGCAAAGGCGCGGCCTAATTCTGCTGCTGAACAATTGATAACTCTTGGAAAATTGTCGAACTGCGTTGGTTTTGCAGCTGGATGGCTTTGTGAGAAGCCGGCTGTTGTAAACAATGTACACATTAGGGCACATGCATAGGGGGCAAGGCGATTCATAGTGTTTGAATTTGGTTTCGTAGGTATTAGATAGACTGTTCTGTGAAATAAAACGTAAACCGATGTCGGATTAGTATGTCCAACCAAAAAAAAGTTAAAAAAAAGATATTTTTACTACGTAGAACTACGAGCTACATTAATATTGACCTGTACTCAGCAAAACCAATGTACAGGCTTCCCCGGGAAGAATACCGTTTTGTAGAGCCAATTCATACAGCTCTTCATTTTCGGTTCCGGGATTAAAGATGATGCGTTTGGGATGGAGAGAGAGTATATAATTATAGTAAGGCTTTTGATTGGCAGGGTTGAGATAAAGCGTGACGGTATCGATATCATCCATAGGTTTTTGTTCGGTGATGATCGGCGTATCACCAACCGTCCCCTCCCTCCTGCCGATTGCAACTACAGGATGTTCGTGGTTCCTTAGACTTTTTATAGCCAGATTACTATAGCGTTCCGTGTTTTGGGATGCGCCCAGTACCAATGTTTTTTTCTTTTCCATATTAATCTAAAAATCTGGCTTTAATTTCCGGGGTTGGCATCATGCATTCCTGCCGCACGCCAAACCATTTGTACCTGTTCTTTGCTATCCAGTTATAGATCGAATCACGAATAAATTTAGGAACAATAATAGTGCCATAGCACAAGGGCCATAAGGCAGATAAATGTCGGCAAACCCTCAGCGCCGCCGTTGAGCGTGTATAAGCTTTTCCTTTTTCAATAAATATAAATGACTGCATTTCGTTTACCGGCAAACCATATTGCTCTAACAATTTTTTCCCCGTTTCGGTTTGAAGTGGCGCAAAGTGTATTTGCTTTTTTTTATCTCTCTTAATGACAAAGTTCACAGCGCTGTTACAAAAGTTGCAAACCCCATCAAACAATATTACCGGATGTTCATTCATTGATCCTGCAAAGTTAAAACAAATGATAGCGCCTTCGCGGAGTTTTGCTTACAATGTCTTTAAAGGCATCTTCCAGCAGTGGATATTTGAATTGGAAACCCGTTTGCAGGATCTTTGTTGGCAATACCCAACGGCTTTTCAGAATCAATTCGGGTTCAGTTCCGATGAGCCGGGCCCCGATGTTGAGCATCCATTCAAATGCAGGCAGTCCAATTTTATGTCCGGTTACTTTTCTCAATATCTGCATAAAAGCTTTATTGGTAACGGGATTGGGACTGGAGCAATTGTACATGCCCTCCAGTTCATCATGCTCAAATATCCATTCGATCATGCGGCAGGTATCTTCCACGTGTATCCAGCTATACATTTGTTTGCCGTTGCCTTGTTGGCCACCCAATGCGAATTTCAATAAGTTAAAATAAGGCGTCATCACCCCTCCTGCACCCAAGGTGATCGCCATGCGCAGGATCACTTTCCTGGTAAATGGAGTACGCTGTTCTTCAAATGTCTTTTCCCAGAGCTGGCAAACCTTCACGCTGAAATCATCATGAAAATCGGTGAAGCTTTCGTCGCGAGGAGTATCTGTTGCGTGCGGATAAATAGTGGCAGAAGCGGCGTTGATCCATAGTTTGGGTGGAACGGTAGTGTGTTGTATCGCGGCCGCAATGGCTTTTACTGCATTTGTTCTGCTATCAAATATCTCTTTCTTATTTTTTTCAGTGTACCTGCAATTGACTGTTTTGCCCGCAAGATTGATGATAAGATCAGCGCCTTCGAATTCCTTCGTCCAATCGCCGAGTGTAATTCCATCCCATTGCACGTAGCGCAGTTTAGGATATTCCTGGCCAGCGATGATCGGGTGGCCAAAGGCATTAGTCTTTACATTTTTTATCCCGCGGCTGAGAATGACAATCTCATTCTCAGCCCCAAAATATCGCGTGATCTCTTGCCCGATAAAACCAGTACCGCCTGCGATGATGATCTTTTTGTTTTTCATAAAACCGTGTTTACTGGTTGGTTGTGTTTGGCCTGAATCTTTTTTCCATCATTGCTCTCTTGCGTAATGTAAAGAAGATATAGAGATTAAAAAAGTGCATGCCGCCGAGGATGAGAATGATCAACCCGATCTTAATGCTTAATTTTTCAATTACCTCCTGTGCATTCGTAACATCGCCGGTAACCTGCAAGGTGTAGATCGCATAGCCCAGGTTAACAAGATAAAAGCCAACCAGCAGCAGGTTATTGACACTATCAGCCAGCTCCTTATTGCCATGGAAAATATCGATCAGGAAAATCTTTCCGTTTCTAAACAAGGTACGGGCTACCCAGATCGTGATTGAAATAGTTAGCGCCAGGTAAAGCATGTAGGTGATGATAATGTAGTTCATAAAATTTATTTTTAGAGTGAAGAATCATTTTAATAGATCCATGGGCCTTTGTCGCATTTTAATGAAAACCTCTCTATAGCATATTAATGTGTACCCCAAAGCCATTAACGGTGCAAGAAGAAGTAAAGGATACAACAGAAATATTGCTAAAAAAGAATCGTTTAAAAGGCATACTGAAGTAAGCAGAATTACTATCAATACCACAATGGTATATCTCAGACGAGCACTGCCTCTGGCGGCAAACCATCCCGCAACTATATGCACTAACATACTCAACACCTGCCAGCCCCCCACTACAAAATAACCGGTTATTAAATTCGAACCATTAATTCCCAGGCCCGGGATTCTGAATTCCATTACAGGGCCTAGCCGAAAAATGCTGATTGCTGCAAAGAACAGGATCAACACAACGTTGATCCAAAAATCAATAATCTTAATGGTTTTCATAACTGTGTATTTTATAATTTCAGAAAATTATGAAACATATTGTTTTAATAAACCCCGACACTGCTGCCGGGGTAATTATTTATTTAAAGAACTTCAATAGACTTCCTAAGAACCAGCTTTCATCTGCCTTGATCATCACGTCCAGCATTTTATCGGCCTGGTTGCCGAAACGGCGGATGCCGCTTACCGTATCAACGAATTGCTTCACATTCTTTTCTTTCTTGTCGCCATCGATCTTTTCCAGCTGTCCCAATAGTTTCAGCATGGGATCAAGTTCCCTTTTCTTTCTCTCCTTGATGATCTGGGTAGCTACTTTCCAAATATCCTTTTCAGCGCTGAAGAATTCTTTGCGCTCGCCGGGGATCAACACACGATCCACCAGGCCCCAGTCCACCAGGTCACGGGTATTCATGTTCACATTGCCGCGACTGATGTTGAGCTGCTCCATGATATCATCCTGTGTGATGGGGTCGGGACTGATCAGCAGCAAGGCATGTATCTGTGCCATGGTGCGGTTGATGCCCCAATGCGTACCAAAGGCGCCCCAACTGCTGATAAACTGTGCTTTTGCTTCGGAAAGTTTCATGCTGATGTATTTTCAGCACAAAGATAAGTCATTTATTGAATTTTCAAAACTTATTGAAAATAAATTTGTCCCTCAAAAAGATATCCCACAAAGGCACCAAGTACACAAAGAATTATTCTTACGTTCCTATACCATGGAATGCAAGGCTACCCTATTTCCCTCGCTATCATTAATGATTGCAATAAAGCCCAGGTTTTGTCCGGGTGCAATTTCCGTCTTAGCTTGATCGATCTTTCCACCCGCAGCTTCTACTCTGTCTAAATTCACTTGCAGATCGGGCTGGCAATTCAAATAAACCAAGGTTCCATTAGCAACGGGTGTGTAAAGGTCGGGATTGTATACTATCGCACCGCCAACTTTTCCACCGGGTTGATCATATAAAAAGAATCCCATTCGATTCGGCCCCATCATCATTTCCGGCATCTGGTAGTCGAAGATGGTTTCGTAGAATTTCTTTGCCCGGTCGAAATCGTCTACGGGAATTTCAAACCAATTGAGTGCGTTACCAAGTTCCATACTTGTTGATTTAAATGATGAAAGAGTAAATTAATTAAAATGACCAGAAAGAAAATACCAGTCATGTAATTAGCCAGCCCGGTCTTTATTTCTTTGCAGAGGATATCTTAATGTAGATGTATATGGCTGTGCACACGGCCAGGGACCACATACCCGCAGTAAATACATTAGCCGCATAAGACTGATGAGTTAGCATTGCCCAATACCCAAAGATGGTAAGGAATACAGAGATACCTGCGATGATCCCGAAGTATCTTTTAAATTTCATGGATTACAATAACATGGTGACAGGATTCTCCAAATACTTCTTCAGCGTTTGCAGGAAAGCCGCTCCCACAGCGCCATCCACAGTACGGTGATCGCAGCTCATCGTGAGTTTCATGATATTGGCAACGCCGAAACCTTCAGCTTTTTTAACGACCACTTCTTTGATCCTTCCAACGGCAAGTATGGCACTATCAGGCGGATTGATGATCGCGGTGAATTCTTCGATATCCATCATACCAAGGTTGGAGATGGTAAATGTATTGCCACTGAAATCTTTTGGTTGTAATTTTTTATCCTTAGCTTTTCCGTAGAGGTCCTTTGCTTCCGCTGCTATTTGTGATAGTGATTTTTGATCTGCAAAACGAATAACCGGCACGATCAACCCTTCCGGAGTTGCAACGGCCGAGCCAATATGTATATGATGATTCTGCCTGATAAAATCATTCATCCAACTGCTGTTCACATTCGGATGTTGGCGCAGCGATAATGCAACAGCCTTAATGATAAAGTCATTGAAAGATATCTTCACCGGGCTCATCTCATTCAACTGCGTGCGCACATTCATTGCATTGTCCATGTTGATCTCCATCGTTAGATAGAAATGCGGGGCGCTGAATTTACTTTCACCAAGGCGACGAGCAATCGTCTTGCGCATCTGTGTCAATGGAATATCGGTATGGCCTTCTTCGGTTGATCCGGTGAATGGTTTTACAAGACCGCCGACAGGGGTTTCACCCGCTGTCGGGGTTGACGTTGATGCAGATGGAACATACGAATCAATATCTTTCTTCGTAACACGTCCGCCATCACCACTTCCGGATACTTTGCTAATATCTATCCCTTTATCCGCTGCTAATTTTTTTGCTAATGGAGAAGCTTTTATTCGTTGATCGCTCGCAGAGCCCTGTGGGGAACTGGCTGCAGGTTGTTCTGCAACAGCCGCTGCTTGCTGACCATTATTGTCCGATGCCTGAGCTTGTGGTTCAGCTGCGGGCTGCGGACTAGCTACTGCCGACTGCTGACTGCCAGCTCCCGACTTATCTGCCGCTACATACGCACTCACATCCGTTCCCGCCTTGCCTACTATCGCGATGAGCTGATTGATCTTTGCTGCCTGTCCGGCTTCCACGCCAATATATAATAAAGTACCTTCTTCATAACCTACCACTTCCATTGTAGCTTTATCGGTTTCTACTTCTGCCAATACATCATCGGCTTTCACAGCATCCCCAACTTTTTTGCTCCAGGAAATTATTTTGCCCTCCGTCATCGTATCACTCAACAAAGGCATGCGGATCTCTTTTGCACCGTCAGGAAGCTTTGCGTTTTCGGTTTGAGGTTTTTTGTTTTCCGTCTGAGCGGCTGCCGACTGCTGATTGCCGGCTGAAGACTCTTCCTTCTTGCTACTTGCATCTTGTGCCTTGCTATTTTCCGGTTGTGAACTGGCCACTGCCGACTGTCCACTACCATCTGCCGACTTCGGACTTTCTTCCAAAAGCGATTTATAATCTTCCCCTTCTTTTCCAACAATTGCGATCACCTGGTTTATTTTGGCGGCTTCGCCGGCGGGCACCCCGATATATAATAAGGTTCCGTCTACATATCCATTCACCTCCATCGTTGCCTTGTCAGTTTCCACCTCGGCCAGTACGTCGTCGCTTTTTACTTTATCGCCTACTTTCTTATTCCAGGATAGTATTTTCCCCTCGGTCATCGTATCGCTCAGTAGCGGCATGCGTATCACTTCAGCCATAAACTATGATTTCTGATTTATCAATTGAAGCTCGAAATTAAGGCAAAATGGGGAAAAGAAGGTTGAGTTTCCCGCAGATCTCGCAGATGACGCAAATATTACAGATCGGCGGTATCAGCGATATCTGCGGGAAGTTCTCCGTATTAATCCAATTCCAGTCGCAGCCTGTCTTTCAACTCCTTTACCAATGGGTATTCCTCGATGATCTTGAGATACCTTTCCCTTGTGTTGAGAATTTTTTCTCCAACCTGTTCAGGTTGGTCACTTTCAATAATGATCACCGTGTAAGTGAGTTGCTTATTGCAAAAATGGTTTTGCAGGTGGTCAACCAATGCCGCACGCTCCTGCTCAATGAATTTCTGTTGGATATTACTTGTGGTGCTGATCTCGATCGAATTGTTGTCAATTACCTTCAATTCTGCTCCCCTGAAATTGGTGACCGCCGAATGATTTTTCCTCTCCACCAATTTTTCTACGAACGCCCCCCAGGCAACATACAATTCTTCTTCGGTTAAATTCTTTGCGGCGCTGCTGTTTTGATACTGGCTGGTTACCTTTTGGCGGATCTTTTCCAGGGAGCCGAGAGAGGTTTGGGGTTTGGGGTTTGGAGTTTCGGATTTCGGGTTTGGGGTTTGGGGTTGTTGGGGCTTCGTTGCAAACTGTCCACTGCCTGCTGCCAACTGTTCTTTGCTTTCTTGTTCAATGATCAGCTTTGCTTCAACTGGCTTCTTACTACCAACTATCGCCTCCGAACTGCCAACTTTTATAACTCTTATATTTCGAAACGCCACCGGCTTCGCAGCCTCAACTACTTTTTTTTTACTTACCGTTCCATCATTGTTCACCAGTTCGATGGCTTGTTGCAGGTAACTCAGTTTGATGATCGCCAATTCAACATGCAGTCTTTTGTTCCTTGCTTGTTTATAATTGATCTCAGCATCGCTTAATAAATTGAGACCCGCAATGAGCCAGCCACTGGAAATTTTTTGCGCTGCTTCCAAATATCTCTGTTTAAAATCATCCGCTACTTCCAACAATATTGCCGCCTTCGCATCCTTACTCACCAACAGGTTGCGGATGAATTCGGCATATCCTTCCAATAAAGTATCGCCTTCAAATCCTTTGCTGTTGATCTCGTCATACAATAACATGGCATCACTCAAACGCTGGCTGTACATGCAATCCAGCAACCTGAAATAATAATCTTCATCAAGGATATTCAGGTGCTCGAGTGTATTGGCATAGGTTAGCGCCCCGTTGGTAAAGCTTACTATCTTATCCAAAATACTCAGGGCATCTCTCATGCAACCTTCACTTTTTAGTGCGATGACATGAAGAGCAGCCTTTTCGGCTTTTATCTTTTCTTTTTTGCAGATATCCTGCAAATGTTCGATCGTATCGTTGTTGGTGATGCGTTTAAAATCAAAAATCTGGCAGCGACTCAAAATGGTCGGCAGTATCTTATGCTTTTCCGTTGTTGCCAAAATAAAAATGGCGAATGGTGGGGGCTCTTCCAATGTCTTCAAAAATGCATTGAAGGCCGATGAACTCAGCATGTGCACCTCGTCCACGATATACACTTTGTACTTGCCAGCCTGTGGTGCAAAGCGCACCTGGTCTACCAGTGTCCTAATATCATCAACTGAATTATTACTGGCCGCATCCAGTTCATGTATATTCATCGATGTGCCTGCATCAAATGAAACGCAGGACTGGCATTTATTACAGGCTTCGCCAGCTGCATCCCTGTTCTCGCAGTTGATCGTTTTTGCCAATATCCTTGCGCAAGTGGTTTTGCCCACACCTCTCGGACCGCAAAACAGAAATGCGTGCGCCAGTTGATTATTTTTGATGGCATTCTTTAATGTAGTGGTAATATGCTCCTGCCCTACAACGGTAGAAAAATTCTGCGGCCGGTACTTTCTTGCTGAAACAATAAACTTATCCATGGGCTGCTAATTTCGGATTTCTATTTGGGATTTGGGATTGTTTTTTTGTGGCGCCTGCGGCGGGTTCTTGCCACGGATTTCACAGATTAACACGGATTAGGATCTGTGATAATCTGTGAAATCTGTGGCAGCCTCATTCGCCGAAGGCGAATCCACTATTCCAATATAGGATGTCTTTTGAACGCTTTGGTACGATCAAATAAATATCGATATGTAACGAGATTCCTGCTTCGAAAGGTTTCGCCCAGGCTTTCGGCAATATTGATCATTTTGGGATTGAAGTCACCGATCCACTGCATTTCATATTCAGTATAGGGCACCATTGACGATTGAATAACCTTAGCAGATTCCACCACGATAAATGCATCAATGCCCTTCCCCTGCCATTCGGGTACGATCCCAAAAACCAAACCGTTGAATTTTTTATTGGGCTTGAATTTTTTCACCCATAGAAATTTCAGCTTTTGCAACAACCCAAATTTGCCATGCAGGTATTTGAACCACTGGTTAAGATCCGGTAGGTTCACGAAAATAGCAATGGGTACATCTTTGTGGTAGGCAAACCAGATAATGCGTTCGTCCATCACCGGCTTCATTTTTTTGAACATGATGATCACCTGTTCCTTTGCCAACTGTTTCAGACCGCCGTGACCAGCCCAGGCCTTATTGTACACGGTAGTAAAATCTGATGCGAATTTTTCCAGCTCATTCTTGTCGATATATCGCGACGTAAAATCAGGATCATTTGCAAAAACAGCATGACGATCAAACATTTTTTGTTTCAGCGTTGCCTTTGGATGCAATCCAAAACAAACCTGGTTGTAAAAAACTTTGAATCCATAATTCTCAAAGAGCACCACGTAATAAGGATGATTATAGTTCATGCAATATAACGGCTCCTCGTGGCCACTTGTGACCATTCCCCACCAGCGGTCTCTTTCACCAAAATTGATCGGGCCGTCCATCGCTTCCATGCCATGTTGTATCAACCAATGTCTCGCATTGTCCAATAAAAGATCGGCAGCGTCCTGGTCATTGATGCATTCAAAAAAGCCTACACCGCCAACGGGCACATCATCTCCCTTGTTCCTATATTTTTTGTTAATAAAAGCGGCGATCCGGCCAATGAGTTTCCCGTTGTCATCTTTCAATATCCAGCGGATGGCCTCACCAAAACGAAAGGCCTTATTCTTTTTGGGGTCGAAAACCTCGTTGATATCTTTGTCCAGCGGGCGTATCCACTTCGGGTCATCTTTATACAGCTCTACTGCAACTTGTAAGAAAGCCTTTGCTGTGGATGTATCGGTTACTGGTATGATCTGCATGATAAAATTAAAGCTGCAAATATAGTGAAGGCGCGTTACTTAAGTATTGACGCATTCTGAGGTTGAGAAAGTTTAGAAGGTTTAGGTGGTTTAGTGACCAAACTAAACTTTCTAACCTTCCTAAACTTTCTAAACCACAATACCGCTACTTGCTATAGCTGCCATTTTATGTTAAGTTTGTTTACACATTAACACTCTATGCTGCATTGCCTGCGCTTTATATTGTTCATGACTTTTTTTTTGACCAGCACCTCATCCTGGTCGCAGCTCACAAAAGACCAGGTTGATTCTACTTATTATCAGCACAACAGGGATTCGATAAAAACAATCATAGCTCACACACCCGATGATACCCTTAAAGTAATTCGGCTATTGACGGTATCCGGACTGCGCATCACTTTTAAAACCGCATCTTCCGACTATGCCTTACAAGCTTTAGCATTGGCGGAAAAATTACATTATAAGCAAGGGATAGCCCTGGCTTACAGAGAATTGGGCGCTATCAGCCAGGATGCGAAAGACTATGCTACCGCAATTAAGTATTTCCGGCTAGGGCTGGATCTGTCAGAGACCGTATCTTATACCAGCGAGAGCACAGAATTCTTTGCACCGCTCCTCAACCTTTATTTCTATCTCGGAGATTATCCCAATGCTATGGAAACCATCAGCCGTGAAAAAGTGATGGCCGAAAAAATGAATGACAAGAACAGGATCGCACATTGCAACAATATTTTAGGATATATCTATTTCAAACAGGAGAATTTTTCTGAGGCAGAAAAATATTATGATAATTACCTCAGCAACGCAAAAGAACTTAATGATAGCATATTGATGGCACACGCCCTGGGCGAAATGTCCGACGTATATATCCAGGAAAAAAAATACGAGCAGGCGATCAAGGTATTGTTCAACTGCATACAGATCTGCGATGCCATTTTGCAACATCCCGATCAACATTACTTTGTAGCCCGGACGCCACAATACAAGGCCAAAGCATTCTACCGTATTGGGATGGCATACAAACTGCAAGGTGATTTGCCCCATGCGCTGCAATTTTCGCTCGATGCCATCAAGAACGGATCGCGTAACCCGGGTTACGACACCGCAGCTTTTTATATCAATGCCGGCGACGTTTATAAGGACCTAAAAGATTTTGGTAAAGCGATCCAATACCTGTGGCATGGATATGTCCTTTCTGTAGCAATGCATCATCGCGAGAATACACGGGATGCCGCCGAGTATCTTTCTCAGACCTATGCGCTGCAAAGCCGCTACGACAGTGCCTTTTACTATTACCAGCTTTTTACAGGATTGAAAGATTCGATCGTGAACAACGAAACAAAAATGAAGATCGCTGGTATACAAGGCCAGTATGATGTTGCAAAAAAAGACAAAGAGATCGCCAGGCAACACCAGATCAGGAATATACTTATCGGAAGCTTTGGTTTTTTATTGATCGTGCTGTTGCTTTTGTATAATGGTTATCGCCTGAGACAAAAGAACAGGTACCAGCGGGAATATAACCGGCAGCAAAATGAACTGTTCAATGCTATCGTGTCTACACAGGACCAGGAACGCAAACGCATTGCGCAAGACATACATGATAGTCTGGGTTCCGTACTTTCTGCTGCCAAATTGAAATTATCATCGCTGGAAGAAAACAAAGCATCCCTATCATCCGATCAATTGGAAAAATATCAATCAACACTTACCTTATTGGATGAAGCATCATCGGAGTTGCGCAGCATTTCTCACAACATCATGCCGGCAACTTTATCGAAACTGGGGTTGGTGGCTGCTTTGCAAAACCTTATTGGTAAGATATCGGGACGTTCAGGATTGCAGATCAGTCTTACCGCACATGAGCTGGAGGGCAGGATCGAAGAAAACACAGAGATCAGTATTTACCGGATCATTCTCGAGCTCATCAATAACATCGTAAAACATGCAAAGGCCGATAAGGTAAGTATACAGCTGGTAAAATACCCGGAGTATATCAACGTGATCGTGGAAGATAATGGCCAGGGATTCGACTACCAAAAAGCAATGGAAGAAAAGAAAGGTATCGGGCTGGGCAATGTTTTATCAAGAGTAGAATATTTGAAAGGCACTGTTGATATTGATTCGGCACCGGGGAAGGGAACGACGGTGGTTATTGAAATTCCTTATAGAGTTTAGAAGGTTTAGAGAGTTTAGGAGGTTTAGTTTGCCTGCTAAACTTTCTAAACATCCTAAACCTTCTAAACCCTAAATAGAAATACCAACAACTTGGTATAGTCTAAGCTCCCTGATTTAATACATTTGTTCACTAGGTTTCTATCATGAGTAAGATAAAATTACTGGTTGCGGATGATCATAAAATTTTGCTGGAAGGCATCGTGTCCTTATTGCAATCTGAAGGGTCGTTTGACGTGGCGGCCACTGCTGGCAATGGTTACGAGGTGATGGAACTGGTCAGGAAGAATGATTATGACGTGTGTTTACTCGACATCAATATGCCGCAAATGGATGGCATGGAAGCTGCAAAACTGATCAGGGCTGTGAAGCCGGAAACCAAGATCATCATGCTTACCACTTATAATGATAACGAGATCATATCCGAACTGGTGCATATCGGTGTATCGGGATATTTATTAAAGAATTCCGACAGATCGGAACTGGTTGAAGCGATCAAAAAAGTAATGAGCGGCCGTTATTATTTCAGCGCCGAAGTGGAAGACATCATTATGAAGGGCGTGTCTGAAAAGAAAGAAAAAGATGTAGTGATACTTACCGATCGGGAAAAACAGATCATCGGACTTTTGGGCAAGGAATATACCAATGAAAAGATCGCCAACGAGCTTAATATCAGCTACCGCACGGTAGAAACCCACCGCAAGAATATCATGCACAAGACCAAATCGCACAACCTCGCGGGATTGTTGAAGCACGCTTATAGCAAAGGACTCATCAAATAGTTGGCAGGGGGCAGTTGCCAGTTTGCAGGGGCCGCTGGCTGCAAACTCCCGACTGAGAACTGCCAACTGGCACCTACCAACTTCATGGTACCCCAAAATGCCAGTAAGTTGGGATTGCCATAAAGCCGGGCTCCAGCTATTTTGTGTAGGCTAATCAATCAAATCATATACGATATAGAGATCAACCGCCCGATTGATGTCAAACTAAAATATTGAAAGAGATCAATTAAACATCTTCATTCAAACAAATCAAAACAAATGTTATGAAACAGAAAATCATCATTGCGCTGATGTTCGTTTTTCTATCAGCCTTCACAACTCTTCCTCCGGAAAATACAACGATCGTTACAACCACCGGCACGTTTGTATTGACGCCTCCCGAAAAATGTATCAATTCCAATTGCCTTAACGGAGTGATCCGTACCGCTGAATTGGCTGGCGCTGCTGTTGCAGCTGACGTAAGCACCGCAAGCAACGAAGCGAAAACTCTTAGCCGGGAGTTGCAGTCTGCGGGTGATACTTACGATGTTGCGGCAAAAAATTATGATGTAGCTAAAGCCCCTTATGATGCTAAACTGGCGGTTTACTCAACTGATGTTGCTTCCTATAATGCACAGACAACAAGGACCACAGCAGAAAAATCTGCACTGGATAGTCGTAAAGCTGTATTGGATGGAGAAAGAGATATATTGATGGTACAATGGAAAGAACTGCAATCGCTAAAAACAGATCTGAATTCAAAATTGCAGCAAATAGGTGGCGTGAATGATAAGATAAACAAGGCCCTGGAGCAATTAAGAGAATGCAAAAAATTCGGAGAAAGAGCTATTGAAGTTTCAAAAACAAAAAAATGGGGATCCTATCGGGCAGTTAATGATTGTTTTGGAACATTGCGGGTAATTCCCAGTATTGACATGTTGAACACGCAACTGGAAAATATGAAAGCATGGTCAAATAAAGAATGGGACTAACGAACTCATGCAACCATCTGATCTTTTGAAGATAGAAAGCCTCGACGAAGGCTGGTGTGATAAAGATCACGTGTTGTTGCATGCCTGTTTTCAATTGCTGGTTGATTTCGTGGAGAAAGAAATGCGGCCACAGGACTATCCCGATTGGGAAGCAACCGTGAAAACAAGAAGTGCCAAAAAAGAGATCGAAGCATTATATGCCTGGTGGCAGGATTGGAAGCATGAGGGATCAGATAAGACCAGTTCGTTTCGTGAAGATGAAGAAAGGTATTACAAAGAAAACGAGATGCTGAAAAGGCTTATCGATGTGCGGATGTATTTGTGGACCTGAGCAACGGTTTAACATTTCCAAAGCAATAAAAAACAAAGCAACCGTTTTAACGATATGAAAAAATACATCTGTCTCCTTTTGCTGAGCACCGCATTATCGGTATTGCATGCCCAAACCAGCAATTCAAACAGCATCCTCATTCGCCACGACACGACTACGTTAAAGGCCGGAGACTGCGAATGGATCATCAAATCATTGGCAAAGAATGATCCTTCTTTGACTCACGAGCTGGGGAAACCTTTATCCCTGTTCTTGCTCGGCGCTATTGAAAAAGGAAAGATCAAGGCTTTTGATGTGATCAGCAATAAACAGATCCCTGCAAACAAGATCCTTACATGGAATATGCCATCCGATTCGGTGATGAGCTATGATGATGCAGGCAACTCAAAGATCGTTGTGGTCCAACACCAACATTCGAGCGATAAAATGGATGAGGTGAGAATATTTCATGATTGGTATCTCGATGTAGCTACGCGGAAATTACAATCTGTGATCAAGTGGATAGAGTTAAGGGAGCAGATCTATACCAGCACGGGTTTGTTTATTGGTTATGGGGCATTGTGCAGGATATATTACTAATTAAGTCAAAAATTAAAATTCAAAACCCAAAAGTCGAGCGGCATTTAAATCGTTGAGTCGCTCAACTTTTGGGTTTTCAATTTTGAATTTTTACTTATTTTACTTTCACCATCGCCTTCACCTGTTGCGTAGATAAATTCTGCAAACGCACATAATACACACCCGCAGCCAATGCACCGCTGTCGAATGTATAAGTATATGAGCCAGCCGTGAGATCCGCATCCACAGGCGTTGTAATGAGCCGACCCATTGTATCAAAGATCTGTAAGAGTGTGTGGCCGCCGTCTGTTTTATAAACGATCTTGGTGGATTGCACAAAGGGCGTTCCCCATATTTCAAGATAGCTTGAGCCTGATGTGTTAGGGGCAATGATGCAACCTGTATTGTTTACTAATGGAAGGCTTTGGAAGTTTTTCAGCATGATCTGTTGCAGGTCAGCATTCTTTACTCAAAGCCAATTCTCCAGCAATGTT
>Ga0070682_100000153_pt1 | contig 53159 bp, 51 predicted proteins | sample KBSC63LmetaG_FD_64668 | JGI IMG/M metagenome (GOLD analysis project Ga0070682, IMG submission 64668) | Corn rhizosphere microbial communities from Kellogg Biological Station, Michigan, USA - KBS C6-3L metaG | ecosystem: Host-associated > Plants > Roots > Rhizosphere | place: USA: Michigan...
AATTAATCCGGCTTTTTCATGTAAAATAAAGATTACTTTTTCCAATTTATAGCATAAACACTGGATTTACAATATGTTTTAACTTTGGCACGCAGTTTGATTCTTAATGAAATGTTAAATAAAACTTAAAAACTATTAAAATATAAAACTTATGAAAAAGATTCTTTTAGGTCTTGCCCTAGTAGCAGGTACTTTCACTTTCGCTCAGAAGACTTCAACTTCTACTGCTTCATCTTCCCCAGTTAGATTTGGTGTAAAAGCAGGTCTTAATATTTCAACTATTTCTAACAGTGATTTGAATTCAAAAGCTGGATTCTACGGTGGTGTTTTTGCAAACATTCCAGTAGCACAGGATTTCTCTGTACAACCGGAAGTATTATATAGTGGGATGGGTGGTAAAGCTAAGTCTAACAGCAATGTAAAACTAAATACGGATTATATCGCAGTACCGGTAATGTTGCAGTACAATCTGATTCCTAATCTATATGTAGAAGCAGGTCCTCAATTCGGGTTCCTTATCAGCGCTAAAGGAAAAGCTAATGGTTCATCTGTAGATGTTAAAGATAATTTGAAAACTTTTGATTTCGGAATTGGTCTTGGAGCTGGATATTATTTCACACAAAATATTGGAGTGAATCTAAGATATACCGCAGGATTATCTGATGTTCCTAAAAACAACCCAGGTGATGCTTCTAGAAACGGAGTATTTCAGGTTGGTTTAGCTTATAAATTCTAAGAAATCAGATTAGCTTTTAAAGCGAAATTTCTAATCAATACAAAGCCGGATTATATTTAATCCGGCTTTTTTATTTGGCAGATACTTTTTGGCAAGAAATTTGCGTACTGAGTAATGATTGTACTCTATTCCGGAAATCCCAACATATGATTCCGTTTTTACAATAAAGCAGGTATTGGTTCAGTTGATCAATCAATTGAATTTTAATACTCAAACGTAACTATTACCATTATAAACTTTTAACGGGAACAGCATTGGGTTTATTAACACTAGAATGCAAGGCAGGATACAGCAATGTATATTGTTCAATAATTAGATACATTTTGATTTCAATAGAAAAAGTCAGGTTTATTAGTTTAGGCCTGACTTTTTCGCTTATTGCATGATTTTTATCACTTCTCCCGTTTATGGCAGATATTTTGTCGCAATGAAGAGAAATTAAATTAAACTTTAAATCATGAAAAAACTCTTTATAGTACTGGCAGTGGCGGGCGGCCTTTTCGCGAATGCACAGGAAAAAACTCAATCAAAAATTTCTTCTCCTGTTACTTTTGGTGTTAAAGCAGGTCTGAACGGATCTACGCTTACCAGAGGAGACGGTTATGAATATGATAATAATGAAAAAATGAAAGTAGGTTTTCATGCAGGGGTGTTCGCCAATATTCCGGTTTCTGAAAAATTCAGTATCCAGCCTGAGCTTCTTTTCAGTCAGCTGGGGTCAAAATCAGACTATAACTACAGAACAAACTCAGGGAACTACAGAAGAACACAGCACTATGATTACAGTACAACATTAAATTATCTTTCTCTTCCTGTAATGGTTCAATATAATATTCTTCCTCAGCTATATGTAGAAGCAGGCCCTGAATTTGGATACCTATTGGGAGGAAAAACAAAAGGAGATTTAACTACTATTGAAACTACCGGGAATTCAATTACAATTGATCATACGGAACATATTTCAAAAAATATTTCAACAGGTCTTTTTAACCGTTTCAATCTGGGATTAGGTATTGGTGCCGGATATTACTTTACTAAAAGCTTTGGGGTAACCGCAAGATTTACTGCTGGTATTACTGAAGTTTACAAATATAACGATGATGATAAAGTAAGAAATAATGCACTTCAGATTGGAGTTGCTTATAAGTTTAAATAGGGATATTTATTATTTTCAAAATGATACCGGGTCTATTAGGGTCCGGTATTTTTATTTCAGATCCTGAAAACAATCCGGATACTCCATTTTTTTTAGAAAAACAGCTTCTGCTTTTAAATTTTTTATCATTTCAATTATCTACAGTAATATTTTTCGACTCTTCAACTCTTTTCATAAAATAGTCAGTTTGGTATACATTTATTCATCAAAAAGGGATAAATGATTAAGAAAAATCTTTCTGAAAACCTCTTTAAAACCCCTGCAAATAGGTATTTTTCAACTTTGGCAAGCAATTTGCAAAATAATTGGAGTCTGATTGAGAAATCATCCGACACACAAATAGTAAAATTAAAAAAATAAAATTATGAAGAAGTTATTTTTAGGATTAGCATTAACTGCTGGTACATTAGCTTTTGCTCAAGAGACAGAAACAAAAACAGTAAATGCATCACCACTAAAAAAAGATGTTCAACCCGTTAGATTCGGGATTAAAGCAGGAGGAAACTCTTCTTATTTCAGTCAGCAGAAGTTTGGGATCAACACCCAGCAACTAGGTTTCCATGCAGGTGCATTCGTTAATATTCCAATTTCAAAACAATTCAGTTTCCAGCCAGAGGTTTTATTCAACCAAATGGGGGCTAAAGATGTAATGTATTCTACAGAAACTGACAATGGCGTTACGAATGTGAAGACTAAAGTACAGAGCAGAGTACAAATGAATTACATTTCAGTTCCATTAATGGTTCAAATGAGACCTATTGACAAGTTTTATATTGAAGCAGGACCTGAATTCAGTTATTTCCTTAATGGAAAAAACAAATCGGAATCTAGTGTAGCAAGTACTACAGGAGGCGTTACAACAACTACTGCTAGTTCAAACTCTCAGGATATCGACAAAGATATGATCAACAAATTCAATTTTGGATTGGGTCTTGGTTTAGGGTATGATATCACTTCCAACATTGGTGTAAGTGCAAGATACGTAAACAGCTTAACTAAAATTGATAAGAGCAGACCTGCTGCTGAAAACAACAACAGAGTATTTCAGTTAGGTTTGAACTATAAGTTCTAATTAAAAAAAACCAATTTTTTAACCGAAGTGCATTAACCTGCACGTATAAAATAGCCGGAAGATTTTTCTTTCGGCTATTTATATTTAAAAATAGGGCAATTATATACAATTTTATATTAATCCTGCTATCTCATTATTATGACTCTGTCATTCTGAATGTAACAGTGAAATGAAAAATCCAGGCTTTACATGAGATTCTTCCTTCGTCAGAATGACAATGGTGTAAAATTCTATAGTCACCCAGAATATTTATTCAAATATTCTGGGATCATCACTGATTACCCCGTCTATTCCCATATCCTTTAATTCCTTCAATCTTTCTTTTGTATTTACGGTCCATGGGATCACTTTCATTCCTAATGCATGACATTCCTGTATTAATTGTGGTGTCACAAGATTATGTTCGGGACTGTAAATGACAGGTGTAAAACTCAAAAATTTCATATCTCCTGCTACTCCGCTCAAATGGTCGGGATACATTTTGAATTTCTCTACAGGAATGTTTTTAAAATAAGCCTGTTGCTGAGCCAGCTTTTTATCATCTACTTTTTCAACCAGAAGAGCGGTCATTATTTTAGGATATTCTTTATGAAGGATTTCAAGTGTTCTGGGATCAAAAGACTGAATAATCACTCTGTCCTGAATCTTTTTCTCCACAATAATCTTCATCATCAGATCTACAAATTCTTTGGGCTCAGGATGAAATATGTTATCAGAGAAAGGACGTGTCTTTGTTTCTATATTATAAAAAGGCAATGGTCTTTTTAACTCACGGGCAAAGGCTTCACATGCATCTATTACATCTGAAAACAGAGGTTTCTGAGCCTTCATTTTCTTTTGATCAGGATAATTGCTTAGTTTTTTTAAACCTACATCAAAAGTCTTAATCTTTGTGTAAGGCATTTCATAGATTTTATAATAAAAACCTGAGTCTTTTGGAATGTAGGTTCCATCCGGCTTGGTAACCAACTCCGGCGAAAGGAAGGCATCATGGGAAAGAATTACCTTTTTGTCCTTTGTGATAGCCAGATCCATTTCCAGGGTCGTTATATTCATTTTTAAGGCATTTTTCATTGCCGGGATGGTATTTTCCGGATAAAGAGATTTTCCTCCGCGGTGTGCCTGTTTATCAAAAGATTGTGAAGAATAAAGCTGGGTAAATACCAGAAAAATACCCGTGAAAAATGCGTTTTTCATATCCTGAAGTTTTAATCAGACAAAATTAAAACTCTATTGTATATTGTATAATACAGGAATATTAAGCTTCTGCTACATTTATAAGAAAAAGAGCCAGGTGATAGCCCGGCTCTTTTGTTTTTATGATTTTAATAAAGAGATTAGTTGAATAAATCTACCTCTTCTCCTTTTCCTACAGGATATTCTTCTGTAAAGCATCCGAAACAGTGATTAGCAGACCCTAAAATGGTTTTCAGGTTATCTATGCTTAAAAACTCCAGGGAATCTACTCCTAAATAATTTTTAAGTTCTTCTGTCGTCATGTTGGCAGAGATCAGATCATCTTTAGACGGAGTGTCAATTCCCAGATAACATGGTGCGATGATTGGCGGAGAAACACTTCTGAAGTGGATTTCCTTCACTCCTGCATCTTTTAGAATCTTAACAAGTCTCTTAGATGTTGTCCCTCGAACGATAGAATCATCAATGATCACTACTCTTTTATCTTTCATTTCAGAGATGATCGGGTTCAGTTTAAGGTTCACTACCCTTTCTCTCATTTCCTGTGTAGGAACAATGAAGCTTCTTCCGATATATCTGTTTTTAATCAAAACAGGACGGAAAGGGATTCCTGAAGCTTTAGAGAACCCAATGGCAGCAGGAACTCCGGAATCCGGAACTCCAATAACCAGATCAGCCTCTACAGGAGCCTGTTCCCAGATTTTCTCCCCGGATTTTTCTCTGATTTCGTATACATTGATGTTTTCTAAGGTAGAGTCAGGTCTTGCAAAGTAGATATATTCAAAAGAACAGATTCTCTGCTTTCCTTTCGCCTCATCCATCATATAAGAATGAAGTTTTCCAGGTTCGTTTTCATTGGTATAAATGATCTCACCAGGAAGTATATCACGTACATATTGAGCTCCTACAGCATCCAATGCCACAGATTCTGAAGCTACTACATAAGATCTTTCGTCGATAGCTCCTAAGACTAATGGACGAATTCCGTTGAAGTCTCTGAATGCAAAGAATTTATTTCTTGTCATTCCCACTACGGAATAAGCTCCTTCGATCTTTTCCATGGTTGCTTTAATAGCTCCGCGAAGACCTAAATCAAGGTTTTTCTGGATCAGTCTCAGGATCACCTCAGAATCGGATGTCGCTCTGAAAACCACGCCTTCAGCCTCTAATTCTGCTTTTAATTCTTTTGCATTGGTAAGGTTACCGTTGTGTGCTATAGAAAGTATAATCTGGTCATATTCGTTTTTCGCGAAAAATGGCTGGAAATTATATTTCTTCTTATCTCCTGCAGTGGTATAACGGGTATGCCCAATTGCAGAATTTCCCATAAAAGTTTCAGGTTCCTGAATTTCTTTATAAACATCTAAAACCAGTCCTTCATCTTTCATATTTGTGATTCTTCCATCTTTTAAAACGGAAATACCACAAGCTTCCTGGCCTCTGTGCTGTAATGCAAAAAGACCAAACTGTGAAAGAGAGAAAGTATCCAGATCATTATCCGAATACATTCCGAAAATCCCACACTCTTCATTGGGAGCATCCAGTCTTTCCTCTTCCTGAGTTCTGAAAAGATTTCTTCCGTAAGTCTGGGTTTCAAACTGTTTTAAATATTCACTTTTATGAATGTCTAAACTTTTCATTTCTATTTTTTCTAATTGTAGATCTTAGAAGTCAGATTTCAGATTTCAGACTAAAAGCTAACTTCAAATTTAATTTTGTTTTAACCAACAAAGTATTTTCAGTATCAACATCTGATATCTGAAATCTGGTATCCGAAGTCTTATTTCTGTAAAAGATTTTTAAGACGGTTGTAGATTTCTACATAAGCCTCAGTAACTTCTCCTAAGTCTCTTCTGAATCTGTCTTTGTCAAGCTTCTTCATAGTATCTTTATCCCAAAGTCTGCAGGTATCCGGAGAAATCTCGTCAGCAAGGATAATTTCACCGTCTGAAGTTTTACCTAATTCGATTTTGAAATCTACAAGGATGATATTGATTTTATCAAACAGGTCGATAAGGATCTCATTGATATCTGAAGTTAACTCATACATTTCGTCAAGCTCTTCGTAAGTAGCAGCTCCTAAGAAAACAGCATGGTGATCATTGATAAGCGGATCTCCCAATTCGTCTTTTTTGTAGCAGATATCGAAGATGGTTACCGGAGATTTGATTCCTTCTTCCACTCCTAATCTTTGTGCCATACTTCCTGCAGAGTAGTTTCTTACCACCATTTCCAAAGGAATGATAGATACTTTTCTTACCAACTGCTCTCTTTCGTCCAATTGTTTGATGAAATGAGTTTTGATTCCTTTTTCATTTAAGTATTCAAAAATAAGGGTTGTGATAGCGTTGTTCATTTCCCCTTTAAGATCAACCTGACCTTTCTTTTGAGCGTTAAATGCTGTAGCATCGTCTTTGAAACGTACTACTACTTCATCAGGATTATCGGTTGCAAATACTTGTTTTGCTTTCCCCTCGTACAACATTTCTTTCTTTTGACTCATAATTTTACTTTCTAAATTGTAGTTAGATTTATTGATTTATTTTATAATTATTCCTGTTAAGACAGCCAGTCCAAAACTCAGCAGTGTACCAATTAATACATATTCTGTAAGTTTTCTCTGTTTTGCCTGTGCAAGGTCGCTGAACCTGAAAACAGATTTGGCAGCCACCATGAAACCTACGCCTTCCCAGTGATTCACCATGATAAAAGTGAAGACCAGCAGACGTTCTAAAATTCCGATATATTTTCCGGCACTTGATAAAGATTCGGTTTGAATAGTGTTGGGGCCATCTGGAGCGGGTGTCCATGATGACAGTAATATTTTGATAAAAATAGATGCGGGTGTCGTTAAAAACAACGCTGCCATAATTATCTTTAAAAATTCCTGATTCCGTAAAAATTCAAAGCTGAATTCCTGGAAATACAGAGAAACTCCGGCAATTACCAGAACATGCAGCAGCTGATCAATGAAAAACCATCTTTTTTTAGTCTTTACATTTTGAAATGTCAGTTTGGCGGCATCAATAATAAAGTGAGTGATCCCTACCAAAACGGCTACCCACCAAAGTTTCAGATCCCAAAGAAAAATAAGACTTAATACAGTGTGAATCAGAACATGAAGGTATAAAAACTTACTTTTTAGTTTATAGTTCTCCTTATCTGCAACCCATGAATTTGGCTGAAGTATAAAATCTCCGAGTAGATGTGCCAATATGAGTTTGATAAAGATCATGCTTATAGTTCTGAGATTTTCTTTCTGAAATACTGGTTGGTTTCCACGATAAGCTCATAGTTGGCTCGCTTCAGCCTCTGACTTACAGAAGACTGTGAAATAGCAAATCTTTTAGCAAGATCTTCCTGGGTAATATCCTGATTCATGATCATTTCATGAATAATCTCTGCCGTAGCCATAGTCCAGTTGTCAAAATCTTTGGAAGACCATTTCAACAGGATATTAAGATCCCTGTCCACTGGATCGCTGGATGTTTTGATAGCAACAGTGTGTCCGTCATTTTTAAGGTCATTAAGCAGTCTTCCGGAATGTACATAGGCCGTACCATTGGATTCTGTGATTTTCTCAGAAGAGAAACTTTCTTCACCAATACCTATGGCCATCCTTACATCTAAATTTTCCAGACTTTTAATAAGAGATTTTATGGCTAGAAAACGCCAGAAAACGTCATCAATATTGCATTTGAACTGGAACTCATCTCCCCTGTAGATTTCCCATGTGCCAGGAGCGCTTCCCCATCTTTCGAGAAGATTTTTAAGTCTGGTAATCCAAACTTCAGTGTCCGCATGCTGTGAATTTATAATATCACCGGTAATGACCGCTATCATACTGCAAATATAAGCATAATTACTTATAAATAAAAAATATAAGCAGAAACACTTATAGATATTGATTATTAGTGAATCTGCTTATATCGATTATGCAGTAACCATAAGGTTTTTAGGCTTTTAATGAAAAACTTAAATTTATGAAAATGCAAAAAACTGATGAAATTTTTATCATTACATTTACTTTAACTCTACATTTTTAACTTTATTTTTAAGCAAGAAGCTATTCCTGCTATCCACTCATACTCTATCTTTTAATAAACTGATGGGCCTTATCATCAAGCTGCAAGAAATAAATTCCCGCCGGAATCCCCTGCACTGAAATATTTTTCTTATTTCTGAACGGATCTTTCTCTGTGTAAATCACTTTTCCGGAAAGATCTATAATCCGGGCTGTTTTTACCTGTTCAGCAGCTCCGCTTACATAGAGATCATCGTAAACCGGATTCGGGTATATTTTAAATTCATTGGCAGAAGCAATCAGTTCAGAGGTTGACAGTGTACCACCAAGATCCTGACAGTAATTGGACGGATAAGAATCCCATTGGTTGATATTAAAGCTGCTTGCCGGCTGATTAACCGTACTTTTTCTGTATAAAGAGACGTTTCCATTATTATTAGTCGTGTATTTTACGCCGATAGCATCTATCGTAACCGTTTTATTATAAGCAAGCTCCACATAATTCTGTCCTGCAAACAACATAGGATCAGAAGCCGTTACAAATCTTGCCTGATCATTGGTATAACATGATAAAGTCGCTTTTGGATTCAAAATAACAAAAGTTTCATTATTTCCTACTTTTCCTTCCAACTCGTAGGTATCTCCGCTATAAATAGCTCCTGACGAATTGTTTTTAAACTGGATATTGATCCTGTAATTATTTAAATTGACTTCATGTCCCGTTTTATTAACGATTTCCAGGGCATTATTCTTAACGAAATCTGTATTGGTTCCTGAAATATACTTTGTAATCATAAGATCCTGAGCATATGAATCCGAGGCAATTGTTGAAGTTGTAACCGTATTACTGAATGGAGATTCCAGATAGGCTTTATCAAAAGCTTTCACTGTAAAAGTATATGTTGTGGACGGGCTCAGGTGGTCTATACTTATAGAAGTTCCTTTTGTAACAGCTACAGGTGTTGCTGAGCCATTCATATAAATTCTGTATCCTAAAACATCGGTATCAGGAGAAGCTGTCCAGTTCAAATTTACAAAATATGCATTCTGCTGCGTTGAAACGAGGGATCCGGGAGCCGTGGGAGCAACATTGTCAGGTGTTTCAGACCAGATCATATCAATCCACTCAGGATGGTCAATAAATGGATTTTTGTTTTTCTGAATGGTATAGATAGCATTATTCCTGTCGATTTCTCTTTGCGAAACAGGATCTGCAGCGCTCCATTGCTTCAGCATGGCAACATAGGGAAGATCAACTGCTCTTTCTTCCGTTCCGTCAAGCGGACACTGATCTGTAGCCGGTGTTAAGTTGGCTGATGTAGTATAGGCTGTATTAAACGACCCCAGTTTTCCTTCATATCTTACGGCAAAATATAATAAGGTTCTTGCAATATCCCCTTTAAACTCGTTAATGGGTTCGTAAACTCTTCCGGTATAAGGATAATTTGGAATTGCAGCATTGGACATCCTCGAAGTATTGCTGAAAATATAATGATTGGTATTATTTCCTATTCCATAAGGATAATTATTCCTGCGCTGGTTGATATAGGCATCAACAGGAATAATGAAGTTAAGATCCGAATACATAGGATAATCACTGATAGAAGAACTTGTACTGAATGTACTTTGAGGCATCATATGTTCTCTGTTGTAGCCCAGTCCTTCTCCGGATGCACCCGCTATTAACTGATCCGATTTGTATTCATAAGCATCCGGTCCAGAAGGTATTTCCGAATAGATATCCAGCATGTACTGTGTATTGGAAGCATCATGATCATAATATTTATCGAGGTCAGTCTGATTATAAAGTGTCTTCAGATCGTCATAATGCCAGTTGACCATTTTATCCGAAATAATATCGTGCAGCTTCGACTTTAGGGCGTACCCCGTCAATCCGGCTGTTCCGTCATAATATCCGGCAGGTGCCTGCGCAGAAATATATGATGAAATTAAAATGATAGGAAGTAAATTTTTTTTCATGCTTTAAAAATTGAGGAACTAAAATAGTGAAATAAAAAACGGAAAAGATTGAATATTTTATTAAGAAAACATTAATTCTGAAAATATAAAAAATTGAAAATTAAACGCATTACCGCTTAAATATTACGAATGAAATAATTTATTTTAGCATTCCATCAATTTGGTTATCTTTGGGCACTAACTATTATTATATGAATACAGAGACTATTGACAACATCAAAATGATAGCGGAGACGGCTAGAGAATTTGCAGAAAAGAATATCAGACCGAACATTATGGAGTGGGATGAAAGCCAGACTTTTCCAAAAGACTTATTCCACCAGTTAGGTGAGATGGGTTTTATGGGAATTGTTGTTCCTGAACAATATGGAGGTTCTGGTTTAGGTTATCATGAGTATGTGACTATTCTGGATGAAATTTCTCAGGTTGACCCATCTATCGGTCTTTCTGTAGCAGCGCACAACTCACTTTGCACCAATCATATCTATGAATTTGGAAATGAAGAGCAGAGACACAAATGGCTTCCTCAGCTGGCTTCCGGAAAAGTAATCGGAGCTTGGGGTCTTACAGAACACAATACAGGTTCAGATTCAGGAGGAATGTCTACTACTGCTGTAAAAGATGGTGATGAATGGATCATCAACGGAGCTAAAAACTTTATTACTCACGCTATTTCAGGAGATATTGCCGTAGTAATGACAAGAACAGGAGAAATAGGTGCTAAGAACAACTCTACAGCTTTTGTTTTAGAAAAAGGAATGCCTGGGTTTACTTCCGGGAAAAAAGAAAATAAATTAGGAATGCGTGCTTCCGAAACTGCAGAACTAATCTTTGATAATGTGCGCGTACCGGATTCTCACCGTTTAGGAGAAGTAGGTGAAGGTTTCAAGCAGGCTATGAAAGTATTGGATGGTGGTAGAATTTCTATCGCTGCTCTAAGCTTAGGTACTGCAAGAGGAGCTTACAAAGCTGCTTTGAAATACGCAAAAGAGAGACATCAGTTCGGAAAACCTATTGCAGATTTCCAGGCTATCAACTTTATGTTAGCAGATATGGCTACAGAAATTGATGCTGCTGAACTTCTTATCCAGAGAGCTTCTACTTTGAAGAATGCAAAACAGAAAATGACAAAAGAAGGAGCTATGGCAAAACTGTATGCTTCTGAAGCTTGTGTGAGAATTTCTAACAATGCTGTTCAGATTTTCGGAGGATACGGTTATACAAAAGATTTCCCGGCTGAAAAGTTCTACAGAGACTCTAAGCTTTGTACAATCGGTGAAGGTACTTCTGAGATTCAGAGACTGGTTATCGGAAGAGATATTACAAAATAAATCTTTAAATCCCAATACAAATGATTAAACAGGCACTTTTAGGTGAATTTCTGCACGAAGCGGAAAACACCAGAAAAATTTTACAGGCAATCCCTGACAGCGCACTGGACTGGAAGCCGTCCGAAAAAAACTGGACAACCGGTCAGCTGGCCTCTCATATTGCTGAAGTATACAATTGGTACGAATCCACTTTCAATGAGGATACTTTTGATATGGGTGCATACAAGTATGACAAAGGAGACATTTCCAAAGCGGAAAATATCCTTGCAAAATTTGAAGAAAATGTTGCCAACGCACAGAAAGTTTTGGAAAACTCGGATGAAAACACTTATTTTAATGAGTGGAAAATGGAAATGAACGGAAATGTACTTTTCCCGCCATCTCCGAGAATTCAGGTGGTAAGAGGCTTTCTTTATAATCATCTGTACCATCACAGAGGCGAATTGGTTGTTTATTTAAGATCGACCGGGAACAAAGTCCCTGGACTTTATGGTCCTACTGCTGATGATAAAATGTAATTAAGAATTATATAAATATACTAAGCTGTTTCATTTTGAAACAGCTTTTTTTATACACAAACGTGGAGCTATATAGTAACATTTACTAAAATTCAATTCACTGATACTAATCACATATAATTAAATAATTAATAAATTTTATTGTCTCATTTTAATAAATTAATAAAAATATACGTCTATTTCATTTTTTTTAAAATTAAAATTCATTTCATTGTTTTTGCATTTCTTTTATTAATAAGCTTTTTCAATTATATTCAATGTATTGCATAGTATTTTAAGTCTGTGTTCTAAATTTCTCTTAAAAAATTTTTTTTTTGATAATATATTTTTCGTTAGCTTTGATATTCCACAATCAAATTTAATATTTAATATGAAAAAACAATTAACGCTGATTGGAATGCTCCTTATCTCGGGTATTTCTTTCGCACAGACTGACCGTCTTTGGTCTGAAGGTTCCAGAAAAACTTCCTCAGAGGTTTTTGAAAACAAAACCGGTATCAGCAATCCTAAGGTTTACAACCTAAACATCGACGGATTGAAAAATGCTTTAGCAAAAGCTCCCAAAAGACTGGCTGCAGGCGAAAAATCAGAACTCATCATCTCTTTTCCAAACTCTGAAGGCAGAATGGAAAATTTTAAAGTGAGGGAGAATTCCAATTTTGCCCCTGAACTGGCAGCAAAATATCCGGATATCAAATCCTACGTAGGACAAGGTCTGGATGATCCTAATTCCACAGTCTATTTCAGCGTTTCTCCGCTTGGGCTGTCATCAATGGAAATCTACGGTGATAAATCTGCCGTTTTCATTGAACCTTACACCAAAGATCTTTCCACTTATGTAGTGTACAGAAAATCTGACAAAAAAGATGATCTTAACAAGTTTGAATGTACAGTAGTAGATGCTGCACAGAAAGGAGTTTCCAACTCTGCTCTTGCGGCAAGACCTAATGCTGATGATGCCAAACTGAGAACATTCAGACTGGCTCTATCTTGTACCGGAGAATACACTACTTATTTCGGGGGTACAAAAGCTCAGGCTTTAGCTGCAATGAATACCACAATGACCCGTGTAAATGGTGTTTTTGAAAAAGACTTCGCGGCAAGAATGGTTCTGATAGCCAACAATGACGCTGTAATCTACACCAATGCTTCTACAGACCCTTATTCTGCAGCTTCCGGAATGAGCAGCTGGAATTCACAGTTACAAAGTACTTTAACTTCTGTCATTGGTGAGGCCAATTATGATATCGGACACTTGTTCGGTGCTTCCGGAGGTGGAGGAAACGCAGGCTGTATCGGCTGTATCTGTACAAACGGATCAAAAGGAAGCGGATATACTTCTCCGGCAGATGCTATTCCTTCAGGAGATAATTTTGATATCGACTACGTGGCTCACGAAATGGGACACCAGTTCGGAGGAAATCATACATTCTCTATGAATAATGAAGGTACTGGTGCCAATATGGAACCGGGATCAGGATCAACAATCATGGGGTACGCGGGAATTACCAGTCAGGATATTCAGCCGCATTCTGATGCATTTTTCCATGCGATAAGCATTCAGCAGATCACCAATAATATTAAAGCTAAAACTTGTTCTGTCAATACAAATACAGGAAATTCAATTCCGACAGCAAGCGCAGGCTTAGACTATACAATTCCAAAAGGAACTCCATTCGTACTGACAGGTACAGGAACAGATGCTGACGGAGATTCTTTAACCTATATCTGGGAGCAAATGGACAATGCTTCTTCTTCTCAAACAGGAGCAAGTTCAGCAGCCAGTGCAACAAAAGCTTCAGGGCCAAACTTCAGATCATGGACTCCTACCACTGCTCCTGTAAGATACTTCCCAAGAATGGCCTCAGTGTTAACAGGTGCAACAACTACAGCAGGTTCTGAAATCACTGTAGAAGCTCTTTCTTCAGTAGCAAGAACATTGAATTTCAGATTTACTGTTCGTGATAACAAAGCCGGAGGTTCAGGAAACAATTCTGATGACGCTGTAATCACTGTTAACGGAACTGCAGGACCATTTAATATCACTTCACAGAATTCAGCAACAACGTATGCCGGAGGAAGTTCTCAAACGATCACATGGAACGTTGCAGGAACTACAGCTAATGGTGTAAATGCCGCTAATGTAGATATCCTTTGGTCAACAGACAGTGGAAATACATGGACTACCTTATTGGCAGGAACTCCGAATGACGGTTCACAGGCAGTGACCATTCCTAATGCCAATACAACGACAGGAAGAATTATGGTAAAAGGATCAAACCACATTTTCTTTGATGTTAACAATGCTAACATTTCTGTAAATGCTGGTTCCGGAACTCCTGACACTGTTGCTCCTACAGCTCCTACCCTTGCAGCTTCAGGAACTACTGCTACAACAACCAACCTTTCATGGTCTGGTGCTACTGATAATGTAGGCATTACCGGATATGACGTATATCAGGGAGCTTCATTAATTGGTTCTACAGCTACAACTACCTATACTGTAACAGGACTTACTCCATCAACAACGTATTCTTTCTCTGTTAAAGCAAAAGATGCAGCAGGAAATGCTTCAGTTTCCAGCAATACAGTAAGTGTTACCACTCTTGCAGGAGGAAGCGTTTCATATTGCTCTTCTTCGGCATCCAACACTGCTGATGAAAGAATTGGAAATGTGACGTTCGGATCTATTAATAATACTTCTACTGGAACTGCAGGTTATGAAAACTTCACTTCAGTTTCTACCAATGTAACCAGAGGAAGCGCTTATACAATCTCTGTTACTCCGGTTTGGACATCAACAAAATATAGCGAAGCATATGCTGTTTATATTGATTACAACGGTGATGGAGACTTTACAGACAGTGGAGAATTAGCATGGACAAAAGCTGGTTCTACAACAAGCCCGGTTACAGGATCTATCACCATTCCGGCTACAGCAACTGTTGGGTCAACAAGAATGAGAGTAATGATGAAATACAGTTCAATCCCTACTTCATCATGTGAAGCTTTCACTTATGGCCAGGTTGAAGATTACACCCTTAATATCGTTTCTTCAGGAAAAGGAGATCTTCAGAATACAAAAGATCTGATCACAGATATTAAGCTTTATCCAAACCCTGTAAGAGATATCCTTTATATTTCCAACACAACTTCAGAAGACTATAAAATCTTCGATATGGGTGGAAAACTAATTGATTCAGGAAAACTTCAGAGAGGCTCTGTGAATGTAAGTAATCTTATCAAAGGTGCTTATATGCTTCAAATTGGAGAATCATCTAAAAGATTTATTAAAAATTAATAACTTTTAAAATTAAACGATGTGAAAAAACTGCCCTTAATAGGGCAGTTTTATTTTTTTTACAAAATGTAAAATATTATATTAAATACATTTATGATTATAATTAATTTCATAAAAATATTTTATTTAAAATAAAATAACTAGTATTTGAGTTTTTTGATTTAAATTTATCGCACAATAATATTCTTTTATTGTACCGTTTACCCCAGTTTGTATTTAAGGGAGCTCCAAAGTTGTTTTTACACGTCTGACAGTTGCTTCTCTCGACCCGTTTTATCCAATTGATTTTTAATAATATATATTGCCAGAAAATCTATTATCAAAGCAGATTCCGTTTATTTTTTTGATTGGAAAAACATTAATACTATTTATATCAATATTTCCACTTAAGATTTTTGTAAAGAATGATGTTTCAAAAAAGGTAGCCCCTTCTAATACCTCCTATTTTAAAATAATTTAAAATTTTTTATATGAAACATTTATTTAAGTATCTCTTTTTTTTAACTATTACTTCGCTCTCAGTTGCCTGTAGCTCAGACAATGATGATGTAATAGACATCAATCCCGATATCACTACGGTATTCTACAAAAATGCAGATGAACTGGCAGTAACTTATGACCCCAATAATTCGGTGAACCAGGCGCTTAAAAATCAAGCTTACGATTTATACAAAAGAGGAAAATGGAGTGAACTGGAATCACTTTTTAAAGCTAATAATTTAAATGGCGGATGGCCACCTGCTAATGGAGGCTACAATATAATTGATGATGTTGCTTTGCAGGTTGGGCAGAAATTTGATAGATACAGCGGAGCTGTAGGCAGTTACAACGGAACAGGTGTTCCTACTTTGGGAGGAAGTTTCACAAGTCCTATCATCAACGGATATACTTATACGTTTACCCAAAGAGCATTAAACCAGCCTGAAGAAAAGTACGATTTCTATTATGAGATTGATGTTCTGAATAATTCAATGCAGTTTAAAACTCAGACAGCAGACATCATTCCTTGGTTTAGCCAGGCTGGAAAAGGAAAACAAACCATGTGGAAAATTCCAATTGACATCAACACTGGTTATCAGAAAACATGGAATAAGCTGGCAGAAGAAGGTTATATAAAAGTCACTATTAAGAAAAGTCCAAGCGGAAAATACCCTAACTTAGTAGGCACAGTTATTCAGCCATAAATCAACTCAGATGTATTCAATTTCAAATAAAATAAGCATTACTAAAAAAGCTTCTGTTACAAAAAGTACTTTCATTAATGATGAAGCTCTTCCCTCAGCCGTTACTACTTTTAACTGCTGTAATTGTGGTCATGAAAATACCATTGAGATAAAGCCTTACGAATCAGGATTTCCCATCTTCCAGTTGTACAATGAAGAGAAAGTAACCTCCAAAAGTGAATTGTTAAAACATGGAATTGTTAATGAGACCTCCCAAAGAATGCTTCATTTAGGAGAACTGACCGTTAATGATCTTCCCACTTTATATTTTGGGACAGATTGTTCTTCCTGCCATTCAAAATACATATGTGTATTCAGCTATGGCGAAAAACAGCCGGGATTGATGATATTGAGTATATCAGGTATCTGGAAATACGGATAACTGAAATAATGTATTGAATACAAACCAAAATAAAAAAGCAAAAGTCCACAACCTGAAAATTGTGGACTTTGTATGAAAATGTATTATTTAAATATATTTTATTCGACGAATTCATATTTTTCCACATAAATAAAGGAGATCAAATCCTTTAGCAAATCTTCTTTTCACCTAAATTTACTCCATGAAACTAACTTTTTCTGAATCAATCAAACTTTAGATGGAAAGATTACCTAAGAAAACTCTGATTTTAACAATAATTTGGATTGTCTACAGTTTTACAGATTATTTTATTCTACCCTATTTCTTTAAACCTCTTTTATGGCTTTTAGCATGTTTGATACTATTGATTTTATCTTTACGACAAATCGTAAAACGATTTAAAGAACGCACAAAAATAACATCAACCGGGATTATTAGTTTTTTAACAACTATTGTTCTTTTCTTTTTAACCTTTTATAGATTTAATAAAATCCCAAGCTCCATAATCGAAAAGTTAGACTGGAAAATTTCTTATTATAAACGCCATCAAATAGTAAATGAAATTTTAAAGGAGACTATAAAACCCAATACTTCAATGAAAAATGGAATACATAAGCTTTCATTTGACTTTCCAATTATTTCAAATGGAGGAAATGACATTTGGATCTATGAGAATAAAACAGAAAATACAAAAACAATTAAATTTTGGATTTCCCGTGGTTTTTTTGAAGCACCACAAATCTACTTTATATTCACCAACGATCCCAAAACTAAAATGAATTACGAGAAACTTATAAAAAATGACCCTGAACTTAATTGGAAATTAGAAGATCAATGGTATCGAATAGTGGAACGATATTAAAACCTCTCATAAATTTCAATCAGAGCTTTCCAAAAACATGATATTAGAAAGCCTAAAATTCTGAATTGTTCAATTCCCTCTATCATTACATTTTCCTTCTGTACATTTCACATTTTACAAATCCTTTTCTATCTTTGTGGGAAATAAAAAAATTCATGGATAAAATTGATAGTCTGAACCAAGTAGCAGAATTCCATACTACTTTCAAAGCCCCTATTTTAGATACCCCACAAATTCCTTCTCCGGAAAGATGCAATCTGAGAGTAGAACTTTTACAGGAAGAATTAAACGAACTGAAGCAGGCGATTGCAGATAATAATATTGTAGAAATTGCAGATGCATTATGTGATCTTCAGTATGTTTTGAGTGGTGCTGTGCTGGAATTCGGACTTGGCAGCAAATTTGTAGAGCTATTCAACGAAGTTCAGCGTTCCAATATGTCGAAGGCATGTGATAATGAAGAACAGGCAAAAGAAACTGTTGAATTTTACAAAGAGAAGGAAGTAGAATCTTTTTATGAAAAGTCTGGAGAAAAATTCAATGTTTACAGACAGGCAGATCATAAAGTATTGAAAAACAAATACTACTCTCCTGCTGATTTAAAATCAATTATCGAAAAATAAAATATGAAAAAATTTATTACCAATATTGTTGCCTTTTCAAGTCTGTTTTTAGCTGCACAACAGCTTAGCGCTCAAAAAGTAGTGGTAAACCGTGAAGTTGAAACTCAGAAAGACGGCAAAATGCTTTTAGGAAACCAATTGAAAGAGCAATTTTTAAAAGCTCCTTATGCAGATTGGTATGTAAAGGAACATGATGAATATGCCCTTGACCAAAAAGCAGTCAGTGAATTAAAAAAAGAGAAAATCGGGACCTATGACATTATTGTTTTCATGGGAACATGGTGTGAAGACAGCCACAGAGATTTTCCAAGACTGATGAAAATATTGGAAGCCGTAAACTATCCGGAAAATAAATTAAACATTATTGCTGTAAACCGTAAGAAAGAATCTCCTACCGGGGATGAAAGTCTTTATAATCTTCAGAAAGTCCCTACCATTATCCTTAAAAGATACGGAAAAGAGATTGGAAGAATCGTAGAAATGCCTACTACAGGCTATATTGAAAGAGATTTAGTTGAAATCCTTAAAAAGAACGATTCCTCAGTTATTAAAGAAATTTTTAAATAGATTTGAGAAATTATAGAACAATCCTGTCCTTTGCAGCCGGTGCCGGCGCTATGGTGCTTCTGTTTTTTGGTCTGAAGTCCTGCCTGAACCTTGGAACTAAAACTGAACAGTCGGATTATTATATCCTGACCAATCAGATTTCCAAGATGAATAAGATGGTGGTGCTGGAACAGAACACTTCCAGTATGCAGAAAACCAAAATGGGCTATGAAGTATTCGGGAAAGAAGTTTCCAGCAACAGCATTATTACGTATACAAAGACTAATGCACAGGTTTCTTATGATCTTAATAAAATGAAGATCGAGGTAGATTCCATCAACAAAAAACTGATTATTACAGAACTTCCTGACGCTGAGATCAGAATCACACCTAGTGTTGAGATTCAATCTTTAGATGATTCTTTCATTAACAGAATTTCAGAAAAAGATATTAAGAATGTTACCGCAAAAGCTAAAGAAACGGCAGAAAAATCAATTGATCAGAATCAGTTGAGAAATGAAGGCCGTAAACAGCTGATGGAAAACCTGAATAATGTTTTTGTTTTGGCGAAAGCTCTGAATTATACCATTGAGGATAAAACCGGGAAAATTGGTATTTTAGGACTTTAGGATAAAATATTTCCGTTTGGCAAACACTTTGAATGATACTATCCATATTCTTGAAATTAAAAATTTAAGTCATGGATACAAAAGGAAACACCAAAAAGAAAGAATCTGCCAATACTGCAGAAACTAAACAGCAAAATCAGGATTTCCAGAACATTCCTGCTGCATCGAAAAAGTCTAATCCGCCTGATATTGACAAAGAAGATATTCAGAAATCTTCAAAGAACAAATCAGGAAAAACGGATAATACAAAAAAATAAAAGAGCCATCAGGCCTTTATAATTGAAAAGTTCCGTCTCATACGAGGCGGAACTTTTCTTTCTAACTATCTAAATGAACTTATTGTTTTCTATACAATCGTTGATTTTCCGATTTTTATATTTTCAAAATTATAATACGATTTCTCGGAATATCTGATATGGTCTGCAATAAAGCTTCCCACCTCACTTGTTGAGTAATATTGCTTGGTATTAAGATCAATAGTAACATATTTGTTCTCAATAGCATGTTCTACAGATTGTCTTAATTTCTCAGCGGCAGCATGTAAATTAAGATGATCCAGCATCATAGCAACACTTAAAATAGAAGCAACAGGATTTGCAATACCTTTTCCTTTGGCTTGTGGATAAGATCCATGGATAGGCTCAAATAAAGCATTCTTCTCTCCTACCGAAGCAGATGGAAGCAGTCCGATAGAACCACCAATCACACTGGCTTCATCCGAAATAATATCACCAAACATATTTTCAGTCAAAATAACATCAAAATGTTTAGGATTAAGGATCAACTGCATGGCTGCATTGTCTACAAACATATAATCAAGCTGTACATCCGGATATTCCGGAGCAATTTCCTGGCATGTTTTTCTCCACAATCTTGAAGTATCCAGAACGTTCGCCTTATCAATAAGAGTAAGCTTTTTATTTCTTTTCTGAGCTTCCTGAAATGCCATATGCGCAATTGGAATAATATCTTCACGGCTGTATTTGCAGACATCATAAGCATAATTACCTTCCGGATCTGTAAATTTTTCACCAAAATAAATTCCACTTACCAATTCTCTGAAAATCTGGATATCTGCTCCTTCAATAATTTCTCTTTTAAGCGGACTTTTATCAATCAATGATGGATATGTTTTCAAAGGACGGATATTGGCGAATAAACCCAGTTCTTTACGGAGTTTCAACAACCCTTGTTCAGGTCTTACTTTCGCTTCAGGATTATTATCAAAAACCGGATCACCAATAGCTCCGAAAAGCACGGCATCAGATTCTTTACAGATCTTTAATGTTTCTTCAGGCAAAGGGTTTCCTGTTTTGAAAATAGCTTCTGCCCCGATTAATCCATAGTCAAAATGGAATTTGCATTGAAAAGCTTCAGCAATAACATCTAATATTTTAATGCTTTCACTGATGATTTCCGGGCCAATCCCATCTCCGGGAAGAACCGCGATTTTAAAATAATTGTTGCTCATTTGTTTTTTGTGTCTTTAGTTCAAAATTTGTGATCGTCTGTTTTCTGCTGATTAAAAAATCAATGTCGTCATAGCCGTTCAACAGACATATTTTTTTATAGGAATCAATCTCAAAAGTCTCCGTCGTATCTTTAAAGCTTACGGATTGTAATTCCACATCAATCGCGATCTCATTGTCAGGGTTTTCATTGATTCCTTCTAAAATTTCTTTTAAAAATTCTTCAGAAACTTTTACCGGAAGAAGTCCGTTATTTAAAGCATTTCCTTTGAAAATATCAGCGAAATAACTGGAAATAATTACTTTGAATCCATAATCTGTCAAAGACCAGGCTGCGTGTTCACGGCTGCTTCCACAACCGAAATTGTTTCCTGCAACCAAAATTTCACCACTGAATTTAGGATTATTTAAAACAAAATCAGGATTGGGTTCTCCTGTATGGATATTGAATCTCCAATCTCTGAAAAGATTTTCTCCAAAACCTTTTCTGTCTATACTTTTCAGGAATCTTGCCGGAATAATCTGGTCTGTATCTATATTTTCTGCCGGCAATGGAACTGCACGGGATTTTAAAACTACTAATTTTTGCATGTATTCTACATTGTTAGACTTGAACCACAAAAGTCACAAAAGTTTTTTTCACCTCTGTTTACTTAAGGATGGATAAAAGAATCCATATAAGAAGTTCGCAAAAGAATGAAAATCAAAAATTTTCATAAAGCTTAAGTGCTCTTTTTATGTAAGCAAATGATAACTTCTTCTTACAAACGACACCACCTTTTGTGCCTTTTGTGGTTAAAATAAATTTAAAATTACTTTTAGTTTAAACTTTCAAGGGCTGATATTTTACCTTCTATTGCTGCTTTTGCTGCGGTAAGCGGGCTGGCAAGAATTGTTCTTGAACCTTGTCCCTGTCTGCCTTCAAAGTTTCTGTTGGAAGTGGAAACACAATATTCACCTTCAGGAATTTTATCATCATTCATCGCCAGACATGCTGAGCATCCCGGCTGACGGATCTGAAATCCTGCATCATTGAATATTTTATCCAGACCTTCCTCATAAATCTGTTTAACCACCTGTTGAGATCCGGGAACAATCAGGGCTTTTACAGCTTCCGATTTGCTTTTCCCTTTAATATACTGAGCTGCAGAACGGAAATCCTCTATTCTTGCATTGGTACAGCTTCCTATGAAAACATAATTAACCTTGATACTGTTAACCGACTGTCCGGCTTCCAATCCCATATATTGCAGTGCTTTTTCCTCCGATTCATTTTGAGGAACCGGAATCACTTCACGGATAGAAATCCCCATTCCAGGGTTTGTTCCGTAAGTAATCATCGGATAAATATCTGACGCATCAAAACTTAGTTCTTTATCAAATGTAGCTCCTTCATCCGTTTTCAGAGTTCTCCAATACTCTACTTTCTCTTCCCAATCTTCTCCTTCCGGAGCAAATTTTCTTCCCTGAACATATTCAAAAGTCGTTTCATCGGGAGCAATCATTCCTCCTCTGGCCCCCATTTCAATGCTCATATTGCAGACAGTCATTCTTCCTTCCATAGACATTTCTTCAAATACATTGCCTGCATATTCACAGAAATATCCTGTTCCGCCATCAGTTCCTATTTTTGAAATGATATAAAGAATCACATCTTTGGACTGAACATTTTCATTCAACGTTCCATTGACTGTTATTCTCATTGATTTTGGCTTGTTTAATAACAGACATTGGCTCGCAAATACCTGCGCAACCTGGCTTGTTCCGATTCCAAAAGCAATAGATCCAAATGCACCATGCGTAGACGTGTGGCTATCTCCACAAACAATACTCATTCCAGGTTGGGTAATTCCTAATTCCGGAGCGATAATATGAACAATTCCCTGATATTGGTGTCCCAATCCGAAGAGTTCAATATTGTTTTTCTTACAGTTTTCTGTAAGCTGTTCTACCTGATTTCTTGAAAGTTCATCTCTGATAGGCTGTTCCTGATGCAGAGTGGGTACGTTGTGATCTGCTGTGGCTACAATCTGTTCCGGTCTGAAAATTTCCAGATTTCTGGATTCAAGCTCTGCAAAAGCCTGAGGGCTGGTTACCTCATGGATAAGATGTTTGTCTATATAAATAATCTGAGGTCCGTCAGGAATGGTTTCTACCACGTGAGCGTCCCATACTTTATCAAAAAGTGTCTTTTTACTGTTGTTCATTTTACTTTTATGTTGATTTAAAATCAAACCTATCCTATTTTTCTGTTGAAAGAATCCATCATCATGCTCAGATCATCGTTTCCTATTTCCTTTTTAAGATCAGCAATTTTCAAAAATTCCTGATACAGATAATCAAGTTCGTTTTTGGTAACCTCATAGCCGATATGTTTGAAACGGTAAGCCAATGCTGAACGTCCGCTTCTGGCAGTAAGAATAATCGAAGAGGCATTCACTCCTACTTCTGCAGGATCAATAATTTCATAAGTTTCCCTGTTTTTGATCACTCCATCCTGATGAATTCCTGAGCTGTGAGCAAACGCGTTGGCTCCTACAATAGCTTTATTGGGCTGTACAGACATTCCCATCAGATCAGATACCATGGTGCTCATTTCATTCAGCATTCTTGAATTGACATCCGTATGAAGATTCAAGTCTTTATGCTGTTTTAAAATCATGACAACTTCCTCCAAAGCCGTATTACCAGCCCTTTCTCCTAGCCCGTTGATGGTACATTCAATTTGACGCGCTCCGTTGATAGCTCCCGCAATTGAATTAGCAGTAGCCAGCCCCAGATCATTATGGCAATGGCATGATAACACTGCTTTCTCAATTCCTTTTACGTTTTCTCTCAGATACTTTATTTTCTGACCATACTCTTCTGGCAGACAATAACCTGTGGTATCGGGAATATTAAGAACAGTTGCTCCAGCTTTGATAACAGCCTCACAAACTCTTGCCAGATATTCATTATCCGTTCGTCCCGCATCTTCAGCATAAAACTCTACGTCTTCTACATACGTTTTGGCATATTTTACCGCTTCGGCTGCTCTTTCAATAATATCTTCTCTTGTTGAGTTGAATTTATATTTAATGTGAGAATCAGAAGTTCCGATTCCGGTGTGTATTCTTGGTCTCTTTGCAAACTTCAGTGCTTCTGCGGCTACATCAATATCTTTTTTATTCGCTCTTGTCAGCCCGCATACTTTAGCTTTTCTTACCAATTTTGAAATTTCTGAAACAGATTCAAAATCTCCAGGACTGGAAATCGGGAATCCTGCTTCAATGATATCAATCCCCAGCTCATCAAGCCTTTCAGCAATAATCAGTTTTTGTTCCGTATTCAGTTTACATCCCGGAACCTGTTCCCCATCTCTTAGTGTTGTATCAAAAATTTCAATTTTTTCGGAATTCATAAGTGAAGATTTTTACTTAATTTTGGTTCAAAACTACGGGTTGCAATATTTTTTCATTTTCAATTTTTCTGAAAATTACAATACTCAACCGTTGAAAAAACAATCATATCCATTTATTAATCAGTATTTTAATTTATAAAAATTTACAATGGCAGAATTGCAGAAAGATTTTTTGTTTGTATTGGTAAAGTCATTGACCACCTCTGAAAAACGACAGTTTAAGTTGTATGTAAACCGTCTCGGAATTAATGTAGATGCTAAATTTCTATTGTTATTTTCTGAAATGGACAAGATGAAGGAATATGATGAAAATATAATTATTGAGAAAAAAATCTCTACCAAACAACAGCTTTCCAACCTTAAAGCCCATCTTTACAAGCAGATTCTAGTAAGCCTCCGTATGAACCCGAGTCATCAGAACTATAGAATTCAGCTTCGTGAACAGTTGGATTTTGCTAATATTCTGTATCAGAAAGGACTTTACAAACAGGCTCTGAAGATACTTGACAAAACCAAACAGTCTGCATTGGAACTGGATGAAAAAAGTATTGCTTCTGAAATTATAGACCTTGAAAAAGTAATTGAATCACAATTCATTACCCGAAGTATTGAAGGTCGTGCCGAAGAACTTATCAAGCAATCTCAGGAAATAAGCAAACAGAACCGTTATACCACAAAACTGTCTAATCTTTCTCTGAAATTATACAGCGAAATGCTTACTCACGGCTATGTAAAAAATGATGCAGACCGACAGGAAGTGATGGATGTTTTTAATGCCCAGATTAAAAACATAAACCCAGAAAAGCTAAACTTCACAGAAAAACTCTGGTATTATAAAGCTCATGTCTGGAAAAACCAGCTTTTACAGGACTATAAATATACCTTGAAATATGCTTATCAGTGGGTAGATCTGTTTCATAAAAAGCCTGAAATGATCTACAGCCACCCGGTTTGGTACATTAAAGGGAATACTTATCTGCTGAAAATTCTGTTTTTGTATGGAAATATTGATATTCTCGAAGAGCATTTTGAAAATTTCAATAAAATGGTACATGCAGAGAATTTTGTGCAGAATGAAAATCTTCAGTCTCTTATTTTTCTTACCCATTACAATACACTGATGAATATTCACTTTGTAAAAGGGGAATTTTTTACAGGAACCAAGCTTATTCCCGAAGTGGAATTAAAAATGGAAAAACTCAGAGAAAGAATAGATGAGCACCATTTTATGATTCTCTATCTGAAAATGGCCGCTATGTTCTTCGGCAGTAAAATGTTTGACAAATCTATTGAGTATTCTATGAGAGTCATAGAATCCAAAGGAAATGTACAGGAAGATCTGCTGTTTCATACTAGAATTCTGATCTTAATGGCAAAATATGAATCAGGAAATGATGAAGATTATGATGAATTTATTGCTTCTACTTTAAAGTTTGCTAAAAAAATGAAAAAGCCGGAAGAGTTCCATTTTGAAAGTATTCAGTTCTTTAAAAATCTTAATAATCAAGTACCGGATCAGAGACAAAAAACCTTTGAAGCCTTTGATAAAAAGCTGGAAGAGTATTCCAATAATGAATACTATAGACGTTCATTATTCTATATTGATATTCATGGATGGATTAAATCTAAAGTCCAGAATGTAGATGTGATCGAGATTATTAAGCAAAAAGTTAAATATAAAAGAAAACATTAAATAAAAATATATAAACACTTAATTTACAAAACATTATTAAATTTACCTCATGTGAAATAAAACACCCAATAAGTTGTTTTATTTTTAATATACTCTCACAGATTTAGTATTAACAGGTCACTCCTCTGGAGCTTTACTTTTACGGGTAATTAATTTTTTTTCTATTAACAGTAGATTCTGATGGGATTAAATCCAGCTCTGGAGGAGCTAACAGTTAATAGGAGTATTTGTTTTAAAATGATAGCTCCAGAGGAGCGACCTGTTAATTATGATTTTATTTATACATATTCTTTATAAAGTTCAAAGCATTTTTATGACTGATTTTTTCAACCAGCTCCGATGAAAACCGTTCTTCAATTTCTTTATTGACTGCCGGATATACTGAAGCATTGGAATGTTCAGGAAAGAAAAAAGGATGACGGGATTTGTCCGGGTGATCTTTCCAGTAGAAATAATCTGCACCATAGGCTATGCTCTCTTCTCCACCAAGATCCAACCCATATTGAATATGCTCATAGAGTCTTTCGGGATGTTCAATATCAACATAATCTTTGATAAAATTCAGGCCAATCAATCCATTTCTGGAAATCACTTCTTTCGCCAGTTCATCAGGAAGGTTTCTATTATTTTTGTAAACAGTTCTGTAGTTGGAGTGGCTTGCCAGAATAGGAATTGAATAATTTCTTTGATCGATATAAGTGAAAATATCATAAGCCAGCTGATCGCTTGTATGGGCTAAATCAATGGCAATTTTCCGGTCAGAAATATAGTCGATCAGTACTTTTCCATCTTCTTTCAATCCTGCTGTAGCATTATTTCCGCCCCCAAAACGGTTTTCCAGGTGATGGGTAATCCCAATATAAAATACTTTTTCAGTATTTTCAATAATGATCTCCAAATTTTTGAATCCGGAATCCAGACTTTGGTTTTCATCGCAGAAAGCAGATGCGTTTTCAATAGAAGCAATGACTCCTACCCGGTTTTTATTTTCCGGAGCGTTGAAATTATCTTGATTAAAAAGGAAAAAATTCTCGTTTTTGATCAGTTTTGAAAACAATTTGCTTTGTTCCAGTCCGTGAGTTGTGCTATTAGCTCCTGTTCCCGCATACATCGCCATCACCTGAAGTTTTACATTTCCATCCTGTAAATAAGGCAGTGAACAACCTAGTTCTTTATCATCAAGCGCTGAATCTGATCTTAGAAGATAATATAGAAGATCACAATGTAAATCAATGTTTATCCTATTCATAGGGATTGTAATTTTTGAAATTTAATATTTATTGGATTCTAATTGAATATGGATATTGTATTTCAGAGATTTATAAAACCATCTTATTTTCAATTATTAAAACTTTTATTATTGCATCAATATCCTGTATTCATCGGATTAAGATATTACTTTTAATCTTCTGAAACTTATATTTTTATTCTTTTTATAAGATTTAAAATTTCTATTGCTTTTTTTGTAATCTATTTAAAAACAAAACCAGGAAAGTGATGAATTCCAGCTCTGTTAAGGTCATAAAAGTAATAAAATTCTTTCTTGAGAACACTGTAATATAAACTCTATAACTCCCAAACGTTAAAAATCTTTCTATTTTCGATATTAATTCTCATTCTAAATACAGATGGATATAGTATTTTATCTAAAAATTCCGTATTTTTGCCTCTTAAAATTTCTTAGTAAACAATGATAAAAATTACACTTCCAGACAATAGTGTCAAAGAATTCGAGGGAGCAGTGACTCCTCTAGATGTGGCAAAATCTATAAGCGAGGGATTGGCTAGAAACACCATTTCCGCAATTGTTAATGACAAACAAGTAGAAACAACCACACCTATAACCACGGATTCTACGGTACAGCTTTTGACCTGGAATGACGATCTTGGAAAGAAGGCTTTCTGGCACTCTTCTGCCCACCTTTTGGCGCAGGCTATCCTTGATTTTTATCCTAATGCTAAGTTGACCATTGGTCCAGCTATCGAAAGCGGATTCTACTATGACGTAGATTTCGGGGATGAAAGCTTATCTGAAAAAGATTTTGAAAAGATTGAGAAAAAGATCTTAGAAAATGCGAAGAAAGGTTCTACCTTCTCTCTTTATCCGGTTTCTAAAGAAGATGCTTTAAAAACATACGCAGACAATCCGTACAAAGTGGAACTGATCTCTAATCTTAATGATGGAGAAATTACTTTTGTAACGCACGATAACTTCACAGATTTATGTCGTGGTGGTCACATTCCGAATACTGGAATTGTAAAGGCGGTTAAAATTTTAAATGCAGCCGGAGCTTACTGGAGAGGTAATGAAAAGAACCCTCAATTGACAAGAGTATATGGTATTTCTTTCCCTAAGCAGAAAGATCTTACTGAATATCTTGAAAGATTAGAAGAAGCTAAAAGAAGAGACCACAGAAAATTAGGTAAAGAACTTGGAATTTTTGCATTCTCTGAAAAAGTAGGTGCCGGGTTGCCGCTTTGGTTACCAAAAGGAACTGCTTTAAGAAGAAAGCTTGAAAATTTCCTTTCTGATGCTCAGAAAAAAGGAGGTTATGAATTTGTAATGTCTCCACACATCGGGGCAAAAGAATTGTATGTAACTTCAGGACACTGGGATAAATATGGGGAAGACAGCTTCCAGCCGATTAAAACTCCGAATGAAGGGGAAGAATTTTTGCTGAAACCAATGAACTGTCCTCACCACTGTGAAATTTACAAAACTTCACAATGGAGCTACAGAGATTTACCAAAAAGATATGCAGAATTTGGTACGGTATACAGATATGAGCAAAGTGGAGAACTTCACGGTTTAACGAGAGTTCGTGGATTTACTCAGGATGATGCTCACCTTTTCTGTACTCCGGATCAGCTTTCTGAAGAATTTGAAAAGGTAATTGATCTTACCCTTTATGTATTCAAATCTTTAGGGTTTGAAGATTTTGTAACTCAGGTTTCTTTGAGAGATCCTGAAAACAAACAAAAGTATATCGGTTCTGATGAAAACTGGGAGAAAGCAGAAAGTGCCATCATCAATGCAGCTCAGAAGAAAGGATTAAAAACAGTGGTGGAATACGGTGAAGCGGCATTCTACGGTCCTAAGCTTGACTTCATGGTGAAAGATGCTTTAGGAAGAAAATGGCAGCTGGGAACAATCCAGGTAGATTATAACCTTCCTGAAAGATTTGATCTTCATTATATCGGAAATGATAATGAAAAACACAGACCGGTAATGATCCACAGAGCACCATTTGGTTCTATGGAGCGTTTCATTGCTATTTTGTTGGAAAACACTGCAGGTGATTTCCCATTATGGCTAAGCCCGGATCAGTTTATTATTCTACCGATCAGTGAAAAATATGTAGATTATTCAAAAAAAGTTTCACAATTTTTGGAAAATCACGATATTAGCGGTCAGATTGACGACAGAAACGAGAAGACAGGTAAAAAGATCCGTGATGCTGAATTGAACAAAATTCCTTTCATGCTTGTCGTAGGAGAAAATGAAGAAAATGAAGGCACGATTTCTGTAAGAAGACGTGGAGAAGGAGATCTTGGAGTCATGAAAATGGAAGATTTCGTTGCTTACTTTAAAAAAGAAGCAGCCATATAAATTTAAAATTAAAAGATTGAAGGATTCAAGAGTTAATACAATAACAGAATCTTTCAATTTTTAAATATTTGAATCAATTAAATTAAGTAATTAACCAATAAAATTATAATACAATAGCACAAAGATTTAACAACAGGGGCCCACAAAGACGTCCGGTACAAGAGGACTTACACTTGATCAACGATAAAATTCGTGTGAGAGAGCTTCGTTTGGTGGGCGATAACGTAGAGCCAGGAATTTATCCAATTGACAAAGCAAGACAGATTGCTGCAGATCAGGAATTGGATTTAGTAGTAATTTCTGATAAAGCAGAACCTTTTATTGCAAGAGTATTAGAATATAAGAAATTCTTATACGAGCAAAAGAAAAAACAAAAGGAACTTAAGGCTAAGCAAGTAAAAGTGGTAGTAAAAGAGATCCGTTTCGGACCTCAGACTGACGACCACGATTACGAATTCAAAAAGAAGCATGCTGAAAAATTCCTTGAAGAAGGTTCTAAATTAAAGACCTACGTATTTTTTAAAGGACGTTCGATTATCTTTAAGGACCAGGGAGAAATTTTGCTTTTAAAACTTGCTCAGGAACTAGAGCACGTAGGAAAAGTAGACCAGCTTCCTAAACTTGAAGGAAAAAGGATGATTATGATGATGAGTCCTAAAAAACCAGCAAAATAATTAAGTCATTATTTTAATATAAAGAAACCTCAAAGTAATTTGAGGTTTTTTTATGCTTTAATCTTAAGAAGAGAATGCCATACTACTCTGCCGTCTATCCTTCAAAATCACCACAATCATGCTCTGTGAAAAGAGGTAAAGCTTTTTCGGTAGTAAAATATTTGGATATTCTTTTGTTTTTTAATTCCAGTTTTTTGCCTTCTATTACGAGCTCATAAACGGGTGCTTTATCTATTTGGGTTAAAATATAGGTTCTTTCCGGTGTTTTAAAAACAGTTTTGTTTCCTTCATTAGAGTATGAAAAATCATCAGTTATAAAAGTATCTTTTTCATCACAGACATTCGTCCATCTGATTTGCTTCTTTGTTATAGACAGGCTTGTCAGATCGCATGAATAACAGTTCCCGGAGAACTCTATACCATATTTATCATGTACATTGGTACTTTTACCATTCAACAAATCAATAGGAACTAATGTTGAAAAATCACCTGGTATTTCTAATGTTGCCGGGTCAATCTTCACTGGTTCTGGTTTAGATGCTGCAATTTCTTTTTTGGTGTCCGGAGAAGTATTTTTTTCCACTTTTTTGTCTGTAGCGGGTGAACAGGATGCCAGTAAAGCAGTCACCACTGAAAGGCTGATTATTAAGTTTTTCATGTTGATAAAAGTAAATTACAATATTGGGTTTATCGTTTTGTAAAATTGTCCAAATTCTGCCACTTCATATATCCCTGTTTTCAGCCATTTATTGCCCATATTCAGGCGTTTTTGTTGGCTGCTGGTCCGAATACCGATACATTTGCCCCAAAATATAATAAATGAAAGTCATCAATCAAATCTTTATATCGTCAATGATGGTTCTTGCAGGATGCAATCAACAGAATAAAACATCAGAGAGTAACAAACCCGAAACTGAAGTTAAGCAAAAAACAATAACATTATCTGATTTCAAAAAAATAAAAGGTGTGGATAATGTTCAGGAAGTACCATTTCAATTATTTACCAAGCTGGATTCTATACAGTTTTTTGTAACGCCGAGTAAAGATGCCGCTCATTTGAAAATGGTTTATAATAAACTTGATAATTACTATGGATTTGAAGAGTTTGAAGACTTCTATTCTATCCATTACAGCATTAATAACAATATTTCGAACAGTATTGAAGCATTTGTCCTGAAATCAGAATTCACTCCGGCATATGAGCTTACTTTAAAAGGTGTGGATCTTTATGAGATCAGAAGCAGTACATTTAAACAATCTGATGATTTTAAGAATAAATCTTTTAAGAAATTTGGAACTATTACTGAGATTTCAGAACAGGAATTTAAAACCAGTTCAAAAAATAGAATCAATGAAACATTGGTAAAAAATCCAAATATACAACTGCAGGCAGATAACTGGGTATACAAAGAAAATGGCAGAGAAGAAGTGATTACACAACATGAAAGCATCTCTACAGAAACGGGGCCGCTTGACAATGAATATGTAGGAAGATCACCTTACTTAAACCTGGAAGTATTCAAAGAAAATTCTGATGAAGTTGTAGATTCCTATTATTCCTTTTTCAATATAAAAAACGCAGTTATGTTTGAACTGAGTACAGAAGGCTATCCACAAATCCTTCCTTCCAAAGGCTGGGTTACCTTTGTTTCATCCAATAATGATGTGGGGAGTAATTTTGTGATTTCCAAATATTTTCCACAAACCAAAAAACAGGACAATCTTTTGTATGTGAATTTCACTAACTTCAAAATAGCAGATGATAAAAAAGCATTCTGGACAGATCATGATACTTTTTATGCAGAAGTCTACCCGCTGAATTCCGCTTCAGCTAATGGTAAAAAGCAGAAAACGGCTTATATAAAAATCCAGTTGAAGGCTGATCTGTTTTAGGATAAATTAAAAAACCCCTGAAATCAGCCAGTGTTTATAGGAATAAAGTCCAATATCTTTGCTGCAATATTTAAAGAGATACAATGAAAAAATTAAGTTTGACCTTCCTTTTTTGTTTATTAAGTTTTATGACTTTCGCGCAATCGCTGAAAGTAGTTATTAAGCAGGACGGAAAAGTGATTGAGCCTGTGAATGATGTTTATGAACTGAAAAAATCTACTTTTCAATTTGAGATTACGTCTACCAATCTGGAAGGATTTTTAATAGGTGCCACTACGAATAAAGATATCTATGCAGGAGCTCTGGGCGTTTTGAATATGGATGTGCCATGGTTTCAGAATACAGGTATGGCAGAAGAGCTATATAATAAGGACAAAGAGATGTTTCTGATGGATTCTGCACCATCGTATTGGTACTATACAGATGCGAAGGATCACAGATTTGATAAAAACCCTAAAGGTAATGCCAAACAATGGACAGCTACCCGTACTATTACAAGGTTTTATGATATCATGGTAGATCAACCCATCAATCTGAAAGATTTTGACGGCAGCGTTTTTATGCTGATGTATCAGCCTGAATATAATGATGAATATGATTTAATAGGAAAGAAAAACCTGTTTCAGGCTGCGTTGAAATTCAAAGACTAAGAGAACACACCCGATTATTTGATTATATAAAAAAAGGTCTGCTTTTACGATGTAAGCAGGCCTTTTTGTTGAATGAATATGTTATTCGATCACCAAACCGTATTCTATAGCCAGCTTAATGGCAGAACTAAGATTAGAGGTTTGAAATTTTTCAATAAGATTTTTTCTGTGGCTTTCTACCGTGTGCGGGCTGATAAAGAGCTTTTCTGCCATTTGATTGGTTGTAAGTCCTTTTGCTGCCTCGGCTAAAATTTCCTTTTCTCTTCGGGTCAGTTTCGGGACATGATTTAATCCATCTGCAGATTTTTTTTCCAGAACAGATCTGGTTTGTGAGCATAAAAATCGGTTACCGGCATTTACGGCTGTAATTCCTTCAAGGATTTCGGAAACTGAAGCATTTTTCTGAATGTATCCCAAAGCACCTTCAGCCAAAGTACTGTTAATAACAGGCAGCTCATTGTGAACGCTGAGAATGATAATCTGAAGGTTACTGTACTTTTTCTTTAAAGGCTTTATCAGCTCGATGCTGTTGATATCTGCCAGATTGATGTCCAGCAGTAAAATATCAACTGCTTGTTTTGCCAGACCTGCATTCATTTCTGAAACGTTTTTGAAACAGTCTACAACATCTATCGTATCGCTGTTTCCTAAAATATTTTTCAGTCCTTCCAAGAGAAGTGGGTGATCATCTGTTATGGCTACTTTTATCATGCTTAATGAATAGGAATTTGAAGTTCTATACTGGTACCAATATTCAGTTCGGAGGTGATATTCATTGTTCCTTTTAAAAATTGGACTCTTAATTCTATGTTGTGAAAACCTGCTGTTTTTCTCACATCCAGGTTTGTATGATCGAAGCCTTTACCATTATCTTCTACCGTAAGGTTTAACAGATTTTCTTCTTCGCTTACCTGAACAATAATCTCTGAAGTCTCGGCATGTTTTATCGCGTTATTTACCAATTCCTGAATGATTCTGTAGATAATCAGCTGCTTTTCCTTTGATATTGAATTGCTGTAATTGATAAATTCGGTATGGATTTCTAATACGTTATTGGATATACGGGAAGCAAACTCCTGAATGGCTACTTCCAATCCATATTTCGTTAATAAATCAGGCATTAAATTATGTGCTACTCTTCTTAACTCTTCTACAGCTCCATCAATTTGCTCAATCGATTTTGAAATTCCTTCTTCTATATTTTCGGACTGATGAGGATTTAAATAAGACAACTGATGTTTCGTTCCTGAAAGCAAACCTCCCAATCCGTCATGAAGATCACGGGCAAGGCGGCCGCGTTCCTGCTCCTGCCCTTCAAGCAATGCGGTAAGCGTAGATATTTTTGAATTTTGTTTCTCTTGTTCCATGGCTAAAGCATGCAGCTCGTCTCTTCGTTTAATAGACTTTGCACGCTGTTTATAGGCATAAAGCAATAAGAGAATCAGAACAATGAAAAAGATAATAAAAAAGATGTAGTACGTATTGATCTTTTCCTTGAATGCCAACAGTTTTTTAAAGTTGTTGATATCGTTATTTTTCTGCTGGGTTTCCAGTTTTGCCAAACGAAGCTGCTGTTCTTTTTTCTCTGATTCAAGTTCTGAAAATTTCAGTCGCTCACGCTGGTTTTCTTCTACCAGTTTTAGGTTGTTGTAGACCTGCTCACGCTGTGCACGCAAAATGTTAATCAACTTAATTTCCTGTGCTTTTTTGTCACTTTCCAGTTGTAATTTGATGTATTTCTGCTCCTGTCGTTCTTTATCAAACTGCGATTCTAATCTTTTGGTAATATCCAGTTTTTCCTGATCGTAAACACTTTTGTATTGATCAACATAGCTTTTATAATAAGTCAGTGCTTCTTTGTAATTCCCTTGCTCTTCACTGATTCTGGATAAAGACTCAAGAATAGACAGTTCAATATTATGATCTCTCACCGGACTTTTTCCAATTTCCATAGAGGCTTTTAGAAAATAAGATTTGGCTAAATCATAACTCTTATTCTGCAGCGCCAGTTCTGCCAGAATCCCAAACGAAGAAGCGATATGAATGGCATCACCGGTTTCCAGACTTACTTTATTAGCAAGCTGGGCATATTGCATCGCCTTATCACTGTCAAATTCTGTATATAAATTGGCTAAATTAATGGCCGCATAAGAAAGACTGCTTCTGTTAAGCATCCTGTCTTTATTTTTGTTGAAAGTCGCAATAGCCTGCAGATAATACTGCTCTGTTTTATCTCTTAACTCTGTATTTGATGGATTTTGAATGTATTTTTGTTCATACACATACCCCATTCGCATATAGGCATCGAAGATAAGATTTGGATCATTTTGCCTGGATGCCAGCAACAGAAACTGTTTACTATACTTTTCTTCCAGCTGGTATTCATTGAGATTAGAATAAATAGTGGATAATTCTTTTGCTACATTGCCAAATCTCCCGTACAGCGTAGAAGTTGTTGGTGAGTTTTCGTAATAATCAATCGCTTTCAGGTAAGCGGCAACAGCATCGGTCGTTTTATTATTACGGGTAAGAATCCAGCCTCTTGCATATTGTACATAACCTTTTGCTTCATTACTATTTGTTTTTAAGCTATAGGCCTTTGCCATGTCAAGACTTTTTGAAGACTCCGCTGTTTTATTATCCAGCCGATAGTTCATGGCTTGCACCGCGTATAAAATTGTGGCATACTTTCCGTCTGTCTGTCTTACAGCAATGGAAATATTGGTTTCTAAAATCTGATAAGATTTAGGTTTAAGGTTATGAAAAAATAAGGCAGTCGCGTATTTGGGAGCCAGGTTGAGCTGTTCTGCCGTATTGCTTGATGCATGATTGTATTCTCTTTCTAATTTGCTTAAAACATCCTGCGCCTGAACAAAAAACGGACAAATAAGTAAAATAAATATAAATAATAGCCTGTGCATCAAATCCTTATCTTTATTAAATTGCATTCCATTAAGGAACGTAAATATAGGTAAATCCCTGCTAATCTATCTCGAAACCATGTCTTTCGGCAAAAGATCTCCATTTCTGAAATTTCTTTTCATTTTTAAAGACCGGATCTTCACCATAGTAATACACCAAACGTTGAGTTGCATATTCGTAGGCACTGTAAGCATTGGCCTGTTCAAAATACTTAATGGCTTTCTTCACATCTGTTTTTACACCCATACCGAATTCGTAGATAATACCATAATAAATACCTGAATATGACTGATCATAGTCTTTCTTTAAGTATACCAAAAGGTTTTTATAATCTCTTAACTGGTAATAGATTTCTGAGATTTTATCGTAATTATAGGAGTATTTTTTCTCGGCTTTCTGATAAAAATCCAAAGCTTTATCATAATCCTGCAGCACATGTTCTCCAAAATAATACAAATCACCCAGATTGACAAGTGCCATTTCATCACCAAGTTCAGCGCCTTTTCCATATGCCTGAATTGCTTTTTTGATGTTAAAAGAATACCCTATTCCGTTGTGATACAAAGCCCCGATATTGTTCCAGGCTACAGGATGGTTTTGTTGTGCTGCTTTTTCGTAACAGATGATTCCTTTTTGTGGATCAAACAGTGATTCTATTTCAGGATCGGTAAGCAGTATTCCTATTTCTACCAGGCTGTCTGTGTCGCCTTTTTGAGCAGATAATTCAAACAAACGAAGGGCTTCATGGTAATTTTGATTTTCTTTTGCGTCAAAAGCCATTTTTTTAATGGTTCCGACTTCCATGAATTGTTCGGCGCTTTTACCTGCCTGACTTTTCCAATGGTTATAAAAGAAAGTAAAGTATTCCAAATCTTTTCCCCGGAACGAATACCGGTCCAGATAAATGGCTCCATATTCGGAAACCTCTACCCTATGAATACTTCTGTCTTCATTCATTCTAAACATATTTTCATCCTGATACAGAAACAACAAACCTCCTTCTGTTCTGTAATTCAAAGGATTGGAAATGTAATTGTATAATTGGGCTAACAGACCATTCTCAAAATCAAACAATTGATACCCTTCATTTTTTTGAATAGATAAAAATCCATTTTCCAAGTAATGAATTTGTTTAATTTCCGATTGGGGAACGATTAACCAACTTTCGTTGTCTGCATCAAAAAGTCCTGATCCTGTTTGGGTTTCCAGGATAAAGACATTGTTTTTGTATCCGGCATTGGATTGTGCCTTTACCTTAATAATAGATTCATTTTCTAAAAGAAACTGATGTTTTAAAGTGTGATACATCTGCCAGTTTTTATCTTTACGAACAGCCAGAGTTTCAAAATTATCAATTAGAATCAGCTGATCTGCTTCGTCAATGATAAGGTTTCCTTTTTCATCTATTAATTTTCCTTTTTTATCAAATTTATTTGGTTTAATCCAGAAACAGGTACTTGTTTTCACGATACTTCCTTCTAAAAAATCACCCAGGTAGTTTCCTTCTTTCGTATAATATTTACGCTTGCCGGTTCCTTTTTGTTTGGTGAAAAACAACTCGGGAAAATAATCGTATTCATAAGGGCTTTCGCTTTCTATAGGGATAATAAGTCCATTTTCATCACTGTAAATTCCAAACTTCCCGTTATTCTCTACGCCTAATAATCCATAGGCTACTCTTTCAATAGCATCATAGCCGGGAGGAACCATCCAGGTGTTTGAATAGATTTTTAAAATTCCTGATTTTCCATTCACTTTTACTTCGCCTAAAGGCTCCTGCGCAAAATCAAATACATCAAAGGCTTCTTCATACACCGGAGAAACCCATTCTTTTCCGTTACTTTGCAGATAACCGAATAAACTATCTTTTTGAATCACAGATATACTGTAATTATAGTCTGCTTCAAAAATATCATCATAAATGGCTGGGGCTAAAATACTCCCTTTTGTATCCTTCAAGCCAAATTTTCCATCTTCTTCAAATATGGAGGATGCAGCTTTTTTATAAGCAAGTTCCTCAAAATAGCCCAATCCGTAATCAATCCAGTCGGTTTGTAAAATTTCGAGAAATGAGGAATATCCTGTCTGCGAGAACAGGGAATCCAGCAATGAAAGATTTTGAGTTTTTACAGCTTTTTTATAGAGTTTGCTTTTCTGTTGAATTTCCACCAGCCATTCCTTTGCCTGTACCTTATGCTTTTCTTCGTTCATATTGAAAACATCCGTTGCATTCAATACAAAAGAGTCATAAGGCAAAGCTTCCAGGAATCCAAACATTTTATTAACAGGCTCGTAGTAAGCTTTCTTGTAATGCAGCTGGTAAGTATCTGCCAGCAGGTTGAAAAAGTAACGCAACTGAACAATTCCCTGGTTTTTATCTGAGAAAAACTCAACACCTTCCACTTTGATGTCTTCCGCCAGCAAAGGATACAGCAATAATGGAATTTCGTAGTTCCACTCGCCCAGATAGGTATCGAATGTCTGATTCGATTTTTGATCGTAATTATATAAATAAATCCGGTGTGCCATTCATTAAATTTTATCCCTTTGGAAAAATATTCCCGGTTACAGTAATTTTATTGAAATTAGTAATAGTATTGGTGAAGCTGTCATTAAGTATATTCAAAACAAATAACTGCTTTTTTCAGCTCTTTGTCAAGAAACAAATACAATTGATCTGCTGCTGTTTTTTGAAAATCGTATCCTTCCAGACACGCAATATAATCCATCAATGTATTATCGTTTTTATAAGGCTTTTCTAAGAGATTACCTCCTGAATAGTTACAAGATTCAAAAGGATGTTGATTCGTATTGATTTCATCAAAAACACCTCCTGTTTTTGATTGAATTCTTTCATGTAAATATTCATTAGGCTCATCAGTTTCCAGATCCTGTACCGTTAGTTTACGCAGCCTTTCTAATCTTCTTATATCTCCGACTTCCAATCCCGGCCGGTTAAAATCCCTGTCATAAAGCTTTCCATTTTTATTGAAGTATCCTTTTAATAATGAATACATGGCGCTATTCATATTATATTCAATTTCATCATCTGAATACTGCCCACCATAGTTTCCCGGATCAATTTCTTTGGAAAAAGTAAAATAATTCCAGTCTGCATCAAATTTGTATTTACCATCAATGATATCAAAGCCAATCATATCAGCTTTTGTAAACCGGGTGTGATATTGAGAGGTAGAAGAACCAATTTGCCCATCAAAAAGTTCTTTTACTGATACAATGTGCAGCCAAGTATCATCCTGAGGATCAATCAATTTTAGATTAACTGAACAAACCGGCAGAAAATATTTTTTATGATTTTCAATATCATCATAAAAAACGTCTTCATATTCCGGGAAAATTTTTATTAGGTCTTTCATTTCTATTTTCTTATAAGTTGTAGCTGCTTCCCTTTTTTCACAATATCAAAGGTTATGTCTTTTGCCGGTCTGAAAACCTGTGTTGGAGCCTCGCAGGTTCCTGATTTACGAATACTGTCAACTTCCATTTCTATTTGGTTTGCCAGCACAAAATAATATCTGCCATATATTTCTGTAAAACAGTCATTTCCACATTCCCAGCTGTCAAAACTTTCAAATTTTTCTTCATCTACAAAGTTTACCGCATAAAAATTAAAAATTAATGCAGAATCTACTCTCTTTGACAGTTCATAGGTTGTATCTCCATCCGGAGCAATAAGTCCGCCACTATCAATAATCCAATGGGTATTTTTCAATTCATTCGGAAAGTTTGTTTTTTTTCTCTCGGGATTATTACAACTGGTGAATATTACCAGAATGATACTCAGCAATATTACTTTTACAGCTTCTTCTTCACTCAATTTTTTTTGGCTAGTGTTTTTACCCATACTTTTTAGTGTTTGTTCGAAATAAGAATTTATCTTTTAATTGGGTGTGAAAAAGAAAGCTATAAAAGTTATAAAAATATTTATATAAGTAACCGCAAAAATGATTTTAAAATCACGTGATTTTTCCCCGGATTATTTTAATATTTTCCCGGATTAAAGATAAAACAAGGGGCTGCATGAAAATATCCCTGATAACAGTGGTTTTTTGTTTATTCATTTTTAGAATCTATTCCATTATATCTTTTAAGGCATATAGACTTCAGCCTGCTCAAATAGTATCATATAGCAATAGAATGCGGTTAAAACGACTCCAATAAGTCCGAAAATAAGAAATCCGAAAATATAATAACGTACTGTTTTATTTTTCTTTCGTATAGAATTTATAATAAAAATGATGAGCGTACATAAAAATCCTGTTCCGAAAAATAGAATCAAAACAGCAAGAAATAACGCTCTTTCCAGGTGTAAATCTGCAGATGAAAGCATAGTATAATTAGTTTAGAATGAGTCTCGGAAGATTAAATTATTGTTCTTTGTATTCTTTCCCGGAGTAAATATCAATATAGTAATATGTGTTTTGTCCGGAACTACTTTTAATACTTACCAGACCATCAGAATTAATGGAGTTATATGTTTTTGATCCTATATCTTTTTTATTCTTGCTATCATAAAGTGTATATAAGCCGTCTTTTTCTTTTTGAAGTGCATAGATCTGTTTATCAATGTCCAAAACCGAAATATCATTGTATTCAGGCTTGATTTCCCAGATATTTTTACTCCTGTTCCACAAACCTTTTGTTCTCCGTTGTTTTTCATCTTCAATGGGAATAAGATATAAATCGTTCATGCCCTGGTAAGAATTTATTTTCCCGAATTTCCAGTTTTCATCAACAAACTGATTGGGTAAAATCATTTTTCTGTCTGGCCAGACCACATTTCCAACCTGATCCAGTACTTTAAAATTATAGGTACCAATAGAATCTGTGACGTTTCCTTTGATATCAATATAAAGCCAATCGTATGCCCATACATCATGATCATAATTAAAAACGCCCAGCAGAAAATAAGGCGAATTGGTAATAGAATACACCAAGGATGTTTTCTTAATAAAATCAATCTGCGAAGCAGTTGCTTTTGTAATTTCTTTCGGAAAGACCTTTTCATATTGTGGAAAAGGATAAATATCCTGGGTTTTGCTGTCTGCTAAAAGCTTGGGAACTTCCGGATCATACCGTTCTTTATTAACCTCTTTCAGCATTATCGTTTCCTTCCCAAACCGGATGGAAAGTGTTTCTGTACCTTTTAATTCTTTGTGAAGTGCCTTTTTCTTACCCAATCCATATATTGAAAAATGGCTATTGGAACCTTTGATAAAGCGTTTATCTTCCAGTAATTCAGTAATTCCATTTTCAATTTTGTTTAAATGGCCTTTTTTGATTTCGTAAATGTTTCCATTCCAAAAGAGGTGTTTTTCATCTACAGAAACAAAATTCAGATAATAATTTTCTTCCAGGTAAGGAATGTCTTCATTGAGTAAGATTTGTTGGGTTTCTACAACTCCAATCTCAATTTTATGATAGGTCTGTTCTTTCTTAATACCGCTTCCCATGATATTCCAATCCCATTTCCAGACAGGCATTTTCTTTTCGTATTCAATGTCTTTTTTATAAAATGTAAATCCGCCAACAACATTTAAACCTATTGCGCTGGCGGAAAAATCTAAAATGATCTTTCCGCTTTCATCAATGACAGCATATTCATTTTTTTCATTTTCAACAACCGCAAAACCTGTAGGAGTAAATAGGGAGGCATTTCTGAATTTTTGTTTGCTGACAGGTTTTAAACTTATCTTATTTACATAAATAAAATCATTATGCTTTGTTAAAAACGGAACACTACTGATGCTTTTTGTTTTTGATGGAACCAACGGGAAATTATTTTTTGTTTCCTGGGTACATGCCGTAACTGAAGTCAGCATAAAAAGGATACTGCATACTATTGTTTTCATACATCGAAATTTTATTCATCGTATTCATCAATATTAGAGAGAATTAAAAAACACAGCAATCCCGATTATCAGCTATATTTTATCCTATCATAATTTCCAATCCAAATGGATTTCCCATCTCTGTTTTTGATGATATCCGAAACAATATGGCAAAAAAACAGACAATATTTCTATTAACATATTTTCAATCATAATTAAATTACATTACCATATTACAAAATCACAACTTTTCAAGTTGTTATTGTTTTCATTTAAACACACCAAAAAGTGTTTTAAATTAAATCATAAACTTCCATTAATAAATGATTTATATTAAAAATAAAATCCTTAATTAGTGAATTATATTGATAAAATATTATATTTGCGTTGTTAAAAAATAACCTATGAAAACAAAATTAATGACTTTTTTAAGTCTTTCAATGCTTTTGGCTTCTTGTGCTCAGGATGAGAGTCGCGATAATGTAATGCCAGTTGAAAAGCAAGTTGCAGCCAATGGAAGTAAAGCTTCCGGTATTGCAAGTCGTTCAACTGTTGCTTTAATAAAGGAAGTATATCACCCTTCTATATTAAACGCAGGACAAGCTATTACTTTAGAAAATAATGGTCAAAAGTTCCAACTCATTATGCAGTATGATCATAATCTTGTCCTGTATAGAACTGTTGCCGGCTACACTTATCCATTATGGAAATCAGACAGCTACAGAAATAATTTGAGTTCTCCTTCTACACTGGTTGCACAAAACGATGGAAATATGGTCATCTATAACAATGGAATTCCTCTTTGGAATACTAATAAAACTGCCGGTTTTTATGTGAATGATCCCCATATGAAGCTTCAACTCTTTTCAAAAACCGGAGCTGCCATTCCTACGGGATATAGAATGAAGTTTGTTCTGGGAGGGAATAATCTAAATATTAATGATGTCTTCGAGATAGATTTCGATTAAAAGAACTAAACTTATTATTGAACCGTTTCTTTGAAGCGGTTTTTTATTGATATGATAAAATCAAGATTATAACCCGTCGAATTGATTTTTTTCGTATCTTTGCGCACTATTATTCCTAATGTCTTTAGGAGTAACCAAAACAGATATTGATAACAAAAACAATAAAAAAGCAGAACAATGCCAAAATTAAAAACGAAATCAGGTGCTAAGAAACGTTTTGCTCTTACCGGATCTGGTAAGATCAAAAGAAAAAACGCTTACAAAAGCCACATCTTAACTAAGAAAGAAACTAAGCAGAAGAGAAATCTTACTACTACTTCTTACGTAGCTAAAGTGGACGAGAAAAGCGTACAACGTCAATTAGCAATTAAGTAGTTTTTATAAATCTATATTCGGTTTATAAGAATTCAAACAAATTCAACATTTTAACCCTGAAACGGTGCAAATAAGAGTAACATCAGTTGCCGCCCTTTTCAAAAAAACAATTTAAATTATGCCAAGATCAGTAAATGCCGTAGCTTCAAGAGCTCGCAGAAAGAAAATTTTTAAGCAAGCTAAAGGTTTTTTCGGTAGAAGAAAGAACGTTTGGACTGTAGCTAAAAACGCGGTAGAAAAAGCAATGCAATATGCTTACCGTGGTAGAAAAGAGAAAAAGAGAAACTTCAGAGCACTTTGGATCACTCGTATCAACGCGGGAACCAGAGAGCACGGAATGTCTTACTCTCAATTTATGGGAGCTCTTAAAAAGAACAACATCGAACTTAACAGAAAAGTTTTAGCAGATTTAGCAATGAATCACCCTGAAGCTTTCAAAGCTGTTGTAGATCAAGTAAAATAATGTAGAATAGATTTTGTTATCAATATAAGTCCCGGGTTTTTCCCGGGATTTTTTTTTGCTTTATACTTTTCAATTCTGTGTGTTTTCAAGTTGAAATTCAGTTTCAGTTACTTCAGATTTCAGAGGCATTTGATATATCATTAATAAAATTCATCTAATCATAAAGTAGAATACTGAATTTTCAACATAAAATATTTAAAATAACAGAAAAATATACATTAAAACCAATTCATTAAATGAACATCAGCCTAACATAACAATAAGCTGTATAAAAAGTTATATTATTATTAAAAAACTAATTAATTACATTAAAACAGATTTAATTATTAATAATAAATCATGATTTATTGCTATATTTACAATCTCTAAATAAAATATCAAAATGAAAAGAGCTGCAGTTTTTTTGCTGACTTCCATTGCACTGCAAAATATGGATGCGCAGAGTTTTATTCAGGCTTATAAAAACCGGGCTGATATGGTCACGCAAGCCAATATCAATACCAACCTTCAGGAATTTGCAGGCTTTGGAATAAAAAAAACAGGGACAACAGCTAATAATAATGCGCTGGACTGGCTAAAAAACAAATACCTGTCTTATGGATATACAGCCAATGATTTCTCTGAAGATGCTTTCACCTATGGAGGCAATGCATCAAAAAACCTGATTATCACCAAAACCGGTACTTTGTACCCTAACAAATATGTTATTATCTGCGGGCATTACGACACCATCGTAGGACCTGGGGTAAGCGACAATGGTAGTGGAACTTCTATCATCCTTGAGGCGGCAAGAATTCTGAAAGATATTCCAACAGAGTATTCTATTAAGTTTATCCATTTTTCCGGAGAAGAACAGGGTTTGGTGGGAAGTAATCATTATGTAAACAATGTAGCATACCAAGGAGGTACAAAAGTTCTGGATATAAAGCTGGTTTTAAATATTGACCAGGTTGGAGGTCTTATAGGAAATAATAACAATACCATCACCTGCGAAAGAGATACAGGAGGAATATCTTCCAATAACGCAGCATCCAATACTGTGACTCAGGAATTGATGACATGTACAACCCTCTACTCTCCTCTTCAGACCAATCTTTCCTATGCTTACAGTTCTGATTACATGCCTTTTGAAGCTAAAGGATATACGATCACAGGGTTTTATGAATATATCAAAAGTAATAATGAACATACAGTAAGTGACACCTATGCCAACATCGACCCTGTATATGTTTTCAATGTAGGAAAAGCGGCTGTGGGAGCATTACAGCATTTTGCCGTTGCCACAACATCAAGTAATCTTTTGAGCACCCATGAGACCACAGCACAGAAGCCAGCAGAAGAAATCAGAATTTATCCCAATCCTGCAAAAGATCTTATAACGGTAGAATTTCAGCAAGAAGTAACATCATTCAAAGTTGAGATTAATGACATGGTAGGAAATATAGTTTTAAATGCTGAAAACGAGAAAAAAATAAACATATCCGGTCTTACAAACGGAGTTTATATGGTTACTATCAAAACGGATAAAGGAAATACAACAAAGAAAATAATCATTAATAAATAATGTCAGACTTGAGATACAGATGAATGTTAGATTTATCTGTACTTCAGTATTACAATCATAAAATGAAGAAAATCGCTACTTTTTTACTGGCTTCCATCGCCATGCAAAGTCTTGGAGCTCAAAATTTCATTCAGGCTTATCAGGACAGAGCGAATATGGTAACCCAAACCAATATAACAACTTACCTTCAGGAGTTTGCCAATTTAGGAGTAAAAAAAACGGGTACAGCAGCAAACAATAACGCTCTTGAATGGCTTAAGACCAAATACCTTTCCTATGGGTATACTGCCAGCCAGATGGCAGAAGATCCTTTTACTGCAGGAAGTTATAATTCTAAAAACCTGGTGATTACGAAGACAGGAACTGTGTATCCTAATAAATATGTTATTATCTGCGGCCATTTCGACAGTATTACCGGTTCGGGAGTCAATGATAACGGAAGCGGAACTTCTATTATTCTTGAAGCAGCCAGAATCCTGAAAGATGTACCAACGGAATATTCTATAAAATTTATACATTTTTCCGGAGAAGAACAGGGACTTCTGGGAAGTACTCATTATGCCAATACGGTAGCATATCAGGGAAGTAACCGTGTTTTGGATATCAAACTTGTCTTTAATCTGGATCAGGTGGGCGGTGTGATGGGAAATAACAACAATACAGTTTACTGTGATCAGGATCTCGGTGGGCTTACCTCCAATAATGCCGCTTCTGCTGTTGTGACTCAGGAATTAAGAAACTGCACAGCACTTTATTCTCCTCTTCTGACTGCTGTAGATCCGGCTGAAGATACAGATTATATTCCTTTTGAGCAGAAAGGCGAAGTGATCACAGGATTTTTTGAAAGAATCAGAAGTACATACCCGCATACGGTAAATGATACTTTTGCCAATACGGATCCCGTGTACATTTATAATATAGGAAAAGCATCTGTGGGGGCACTTCAGCATTTTGCTGTTGCTACGGGTACATTGGGTACGCATGAAGCTGTGGTAAAAAATACATTGGAAACTGTAAAAATTTATCCAAATCCGGTAAAGGATATCATTAATATTGAACTTCCTGATTCCGGAATTAAGAATTTCACTTTTGAAGTGACTGATTTCCAAGGAAGATCTATTTTCAAGAGAACCAATGAAACAAAAATCAATGCTTCGGGATTGGAAAATGGCGCTTATCTTGGAATTTTAAAAGCTGGAGATCAGACTGTGGTAAGAAAAGTGATGATTGAAAGATAATTTGCATTGCATATCATAAATTATAAAACCTTTGAAGCTGTTCAAAGGTTTTTACTTTTTAGACAACTGCACATATTAAGCATCTGCAACACATCAATGTCTTTCAATGCGAAATCTATTGATAACATAGTAAAAATTTCATTTTATTTTAAAACATTAAACACTTCGTTGTGATTTATTTACTACATTCGTGTTACCAAAATAATATCATATATGAAAAAATTTACAACAGTTTTATGCACTGCACTGATGATGCAGAGTATAGGGGCGCAAAGTTTTATCCAGGCTTATAAGGACAGAGCGGATATGGTTACCCAGGCCAACATTACTACAAATCTTCAGGAATTCAGTAATTTAGGAGTAAAAACTACAGGTTCAGTAGCCAACACCAATACATTGAACTGGATTAAAAACAAGTATCTTTCTTATGGTTATACTGCCAGCCAGATTGTAGAAAGTCCGTTTACTTTCGGAAGCACCAGTTCTAAAAACCTGATTATAACTAAAACAGGAACACTCTATCCCAACAAATATGTTATTATCTGCGGGCATTTTGACACCATTTATGGCCCTGGAGTGAATGATAACGGAAGCGGAACTTCTATTATCCTTGAAGCGGCAAGAATTCTAAGAAATGTCCCGACTGAGTATTCCATCAAATTCATCCATTTTTCCGGTGAAGAACAAGGATTAAAAGGAAGCAGCCACTATGTAAATAATGTGGTGTATCAGGGAGGTGTACGAAAATTAGATATAAAGCTGGTCTTTAATCTTGACCAGGTAGGCGGAGTAAAAGGAAATAACAATAATACAGTGTATTGTGATGAAGATCAGGGAGGTCTTTCCAGCAATAATGCAGCTTCTGCAGCAGTAACTCAACAGCTTAGAAACTGTACAGCACTCTACTCTCCTCTTCAGACTGCCGTAGATCCGGCTGAAGATACAGATTATATTCCTTTTGAACAGAAAGGTGAAGTGATTACGGGCTTTTTTGAAAGAATCAGAAGCACTTATCCTCACAGCTCCAAAGATACTTTCACCAATATGGACCCTGTCTATGTTTATAATATTGGAAAGGCTACTGTGGGAGCTTTACAGCACTTTGCAACAGCTTCCACTACACTGAGCAAACCAGCATCTAAAAACGCTCTAGAAACAGCAAAAATCTATCCCAATCCCGCCAGCAATGTTCTCAACATTGAAATCCCGGATTCCAAAGAAACAAACTTCAGTTTTGAACTCAGTAATTCTATGGGAAGATCAATATTGAAAACAACTAATGAAAGAAAGATTGATGTTTCCAGCCTTCAAAACGGAGTGTATATTGGAGTTTTAAAAGTAGGAGATCAGACTCTTGTTAAAAATATCATGATTGAAAGATAAAATATCTTCATATTCAGAATAAAGAAAACAGCAGGGGACTCTCCTGCTGTTTTGTATTTCCAAGGTACCTCATTTTACTTTAAACAGTCATTTTGTAATGCTAATTCTTTAATTTTAGAAATTATATCTTCATCATTAATAAATCCAGCTCTGATATCTGTTAGTAATTCTTCTAATGTTATTTTATAATGATCTGCTTTATTATATGATAAAAAACTTATTATTTCATCAAAAGCACTGTCATAGTCTTTTAATTTACAATAAGATAGATATTTAATTTGAGAAGCTAATTCATTTTTAGGATTTTTTTGCAGTAATCTATCAGCAATTTCGATTGCCCAATCATACTCTTCTAAATTAAACCAACAATTTGACATGAATAACAACCTGTAGTTCTCAGACTTTAAGGATAAACCATTTAATGTCTCTAAAATAGTAAGTGCTGGGATGTACTGTCCAACATCCATCAAATTTTTAGCTTTTTGTAGGGGAGTCATGAGTTAAAAGATTAGTCTATTTTTTAAAATTAAAAACATTTTTCATTTTGAAGAAGTACAAATTCCTTTTTCCTATCAAATATTCAAAGGTTTTATTTATTTCTGTTTTGAAGAATCTCCTCTATCTCTTCCATTGAAAACCCTTTCGCTTTTAATAAAATCAAGAAGTGATAAAGCAAATCTGCGGCTTCATTTTTAAAAAGATCTTCATTATTGTCCTTCGCTTCTATTACCAGCTCTACGGCCTCCTCACCTACTTTTTGAGCCATTTTATTGATTCCTCTCTGATATAATGAGTAAGTATATGAGTCTTCAGTCTTCATATCTATTCTCTGAGATATTTTCTCTTCCAGCTCATACAGAAACCCTTTTGCATTTTTTTCACCGAAACAACTGAAGCTTCCCGTGTGACAAACTACATTTTTTGGAACAGCTTTAATTAAAATGGTATCCTGATCGCAGTCTATATCAATACTTTTTACCGTTAAAAAATTTCCTGATTCTTCCCCTTTGGTCCACAATCTGTTTTTGGAACGACTGAAAAAGGTAACAATGCCTTCTTTTTTTGTTTTTTCGAAGGCTTCTTCATTCATGTAGCCGAGCATCAGCACCTGCAATGTTCTGCTGTCCTGAATGACCACCGGAACAAGGCCGTTATCTTTATTAAAATCTATTTTCATCGTACTTCAATTTTTTGAGTTTTTAACTGTTGTTTTAAATCCTGAATCCCTATTTCATTAAAATGGAATATACTGGCTGCCAATGCTCCTGTAGCCTTTGTTTCATTAAATACTTTAACAAAATCATTTGCAGCACCAGCTCCTCCTGAGGCAATCACCGGAATATTGACCGCTTCAGAAACCAGCTTTGTGATCCTGAGATCAAACCCATTTTTAGTACCATCACCATCCATCGAAGTCAGCAGAATTTCTCCTGCTCCCAAACGCGCTGCTTCCTGTGCCCATTCTATAGTAGTAAGCTCAGTAGCTTCTCTTCCTCCTTTGATATGCACAAGATCAAGATCACCAACCTGCTTTGTATCAATAGCTACCACAACACATTGGCTTCCGAATTCTTTAGCCAGATCAGAAATAAGTGCCGGATTTTTTACAGCCGAAGAGTTGATGCTGATCTTGTCTGCACCCGCTTCCAAAAGCTTCCTGACATCTTCTACAGATGATATCCCACCTCCTACTGTAAAAGGAATACTAAGCTCTTTGGCAATATCTTTTACCAGCTCTACAAATGTTTTTCTATCCTCAATAGTTGCCGTAATATCCAAAAAAACAAGCTCATCAGCACCTTCCTGTTCATACTTTTTGGCCAATTCAACCGGATCGCCTGCATTTTTAAGGTCTTCAAAATTGACTCCCTTTACTGTAGATCCATCTTTAATATCCAGACATGGAATGATTCTTTTCTTAAGCATTTTCAATAAAGTTTTGAAGTTGTTGCAGGCTTATTTTACCCTCATAAATTGCTTTTCCGATAATTGTCCCGGCACAGCCGATATCTTTCATTTTATAGACATCAGCGATGCCTGAAATGCCTCCGCTTGCTACGAGCTGAACTGATGTTTTATATAAAATCTCAATATACAGTCCTGTGGACGGGCCTTCCAGCATCCCATCCTTTGAAATATCGGTACATATTGCTGTCTGCATTCCTTTTTCCTGATACTGAAGAATAAAATCAACAATATCATGATTACTTTCTTCCAGCCAGCCGGAGGTTTTAATCTTCCTGTTTTCGCAGTCTGCCCCCAGAATAATTTTCCCGGAACCGTATTTTTCCAGCATTTTGAAACAGAATTCAGGATCCTGAACCGCAATACTTCCTAAAGTAATCTGCTTTGCTCCGGAATTAAAAGCCGTTTCAATATCTTCCTGAGTTTTTAACCCTCCTCCAAAATCAATATGCAGTGAAGTTGAAGCTGCGATATTTTCCAAAACCTTTTGATTGACAATATGTTTTGATTTCGCCCCGTCAAGATCCACTAAATGAAGATATTGAATTCCAAAGCTTTCAAATTCTTTTGCCACTTCTACAGGATCTTCATTGTATATTTTTTTTGTACTGTAATCTCCTTTTGACAGACGGACACATTTCCCGTCGATAATATCAATAGCCGGAATTATTTTCATCATTATAAATTTATAAAGTTTCTGACAATCTGATTTCCCACTATTCCTGATTTTTCAGGGTGAAACTGCACTGCATAGAAATTATCTTTCTGCAAAGAAGCACTGAATGGCAGGATGTAATCACAAACAGATGTTGTAAAGTCTGAAAGCTCACAATAATAGCTGTGAACAAAATACACATCATTATTCTTTTCTATCCCTGAAAATAATGGCGATGTCTGTTCTGAAAGCGTATTCCAACCCATGTGTGGAACAATATCCTTTGCCGGAAATTTTCTGACATTGATATCAAAAATCCCCATTCCTTCGGTATCTCCTTCTTCATTTCCTTTACACATCAGCTGCATTCCTAAGCATATTCCTAAAACAGGCTGTGTAAGGCCAGGAATCAAAAGATCAAGTTCTTTTTCCTTTAACAGTTTCATCGTTGAAGAAGCCTCTCCAACACCGGGAAAGATCACTTTATCTGCTTTTAAAATCTGTTCAGGATCATCTGTGATCACAGAATTAATATTCAGCCTGTTGAGTGCATTCTGAACAGAATTAACGTTTCCTCCGTTGTATTTTATTATAGCAATCATATTTATAAACTTCCTTTTGTAGAAGGCAAACTGTAATTAGTATCTGATTGGTTTACTGCCATTTTAATGGCTTTCGCAAAGGCTTTAAAGATAGATTCAATTTTGTGGTGTTCGTTATCTCCTTCTGCTTTTATATTCAGATTGGATTTCGAGGAATCTGTAAATGATTTAAAGAAGTGAAAGAACATTTCTGTTGGTACATCTCCTATTTTTTCTCTTTTAAATTCAGCATCCCAAACCAACCAGGGCCTTCCTCCAAAATCAATAGCCACCTGAGAAAGACAGTCGTCCATCGGAAGCAGGAATCCATATCTCTCAATCCCTTTTTTCTTTCCTAAAGCTTTTACAATAGCCTCTCCCAGCACAATCCCGGTATCTTCTATGGTGTGGTGCTCATCTACTGCAAGATCTCCATTAACTTTAACCTTAAGATCCATGTTCCCGTGTCTTGCGATCTGGTCAAGCATGTGATCAAAAAAGTGAAGCCCTGTTGTAATATCTGATTTTCCGTTTCCATCGAGATTGACTTCAATTTCTATATCGGTCTCATTGGTTTTTCGGGATACCTTAGCCTTCCTCATTCCTGATTTTAAGAACTGATAAATCTCTGCCCATCTCGTTGTAGACAGCTCTGCTTCTTCATTAAAGTTTTTGTTAAGATAAATAGCTTTAGCACCCAAATTTACAGCTAATTGAACATCAGTACTTCGATCACCAATTACATAAGAATTTTCAAGATCATAGTTGCCATAGATGTATTTTCCCAGCATTCCGATTCCTGGTTTTCTTGTCGGGAGATTTTCGTGTTCAAAACTTTTATCAATTAAAATATCGCTAAAAATGATCCCTTCATTTTCAAATGCTCTTATCATTTTTTCCTGTGGTTTTATAAAATTTTCTTCAGGAAAACTTTCAGTTCCCAGCCCATCCTGATTGGTTACCATTACCAGTTCATAATCCAGTTCATTGGCAATTTTTGAAAGGTATTGGAAGACTCCCGGATAAAACTCAAGCTTTTCCAGAGAATCTACCTGAAAATCTGTGGGCGGTTCAATAATCAATGTTCCGTCACGGTCTATAAAGAGTACTTTTTTCATTTTTAGATACGTTTTAAAAGATTAATTAGTTTTTCATTTTCTTCACGATTTCCCACATTGATCCTGATGCATCCCGGAATAGCCGGATCTCTTCTGCTGGTCAAAATTTCCTCTTCCAGCATTTTTGAATACACATTGTCAATATTTTCCATTCTGATCAGAAAGAAGTTTGCATCTGTGGAAAATACTTTTGAAATGCATGTAATTCCTTCAAACTGCTGCTTCAGCCATGTTCTCTCTTCCAAAATGCGGTTTACGTTTTCCTGAAGACTGTTTTCATCATCCAATGTCTTTAAAATCAATTCCTGGCTCAATACATTTACGTTATAAGGCGCTTTTACCGTATTGATCAGGTTGATAATTTCCTCGGATGCGTAAGCCATTCCTACTCTTGCTCCTGCAATTCCCCATGCTTTAGAAAATGTTTGCAGTACGATCAAGTTAGAATATTGATCCAAAAGCTCCAGGCTTGATTTTTTTCCTGAGAATTCTATATAAGCTTCATCTACCACCACAATTCCTTTGAAATTCTGAAGGTAAAATTCAATATCATCAATACTATTTCCGGTAGGATTGTTAGGCGAACATAAAAAGAAGATTTTAAGAGATGGATCTGCTGAAATTTTTAAGAAATCACTTTTGATGATCTCAAAGTTTTCATCAAGATCCAGTTTCAATACTTTATTTTCATTGATTGTCGCATAAAAACCATACATCGCAAAAGACGGATTCATCATCAGAATGGCATCTTTTTTAGGCTCACAGAAAATTTTAATGATAAGGTCTATCAGCTCGTCACTTCCGTTTCCTATGGCAATCTGTGAGGGTGAAAGGTTTTTAAGACCCGCAAGCCTGTTTTTAAGCTCTTTCTGAGTGGAATCCGGGTAACGGTTGCATTCCCCAAAAGGACTTTCGTTCGCATCCAGCATAACGGGTGCATTAAATTCATTGTGATCCCTGAAACTGATGTAGGGCTGTAATTGTACTATATTTTCTCTTACCAGAGTCTTGATACTGTTATTTTTCATTGTATTGTTTATTTAAAACTATTTTTAAACCATTAAGATGAATTGAATTATTAAGGATATTGAAGAAAATATATTCAGATCTTTATTAAGCTGTGAGCT